>OJBO01000456.1_pt1 | contig 23459 bp, 21 predicted proteins | sample 1590461 | NCBI WGS metagenome assembly OJBO01 (sample SAMN05416836, study PRJEB24817) | seawater metagenome | isolation source: Sea water | place: Canada:Atlantic | collected 2013-07 | reverse complement strand
CCTCTCTATTCGTCGGCAGCGTCAGATGTGTATAAGAGACAGACCGATGCAGATTGTGAGCTTCCAAAAAACTGGCTTAACGTTTTTGATAGTTACATTCAGCAAAACGATTGTGCGATGGTCTGTGGCCCCGTTATTTATAAAAGCAAAGGAAACGGTCTCGAAAATTTTCAGCAATTGGATGGTTTGAGTCTGCAGGCCGTGACCATAGGCAGTTTTGGACTGAACAATCCGTTGCTCAGTAATGGGGCAAATTTGGCTTATAAAAAGGAGGATTTTCTAAAAGTAAACGGTTTTTTGGGAAATGACCATATTGCAAGTGGCGACGATATTTTTCTGTTGGAAAAGATGAAAAAAGCCTTTCGGGAGCAGGTTCAGTTCTTAAAATCGAAGGAGGCAATTGTTTTCACAAAACCTCAGCAAACAGTTAAAAATGTTATAAACCAGCGAATCCGCTGGGCTTCGAAAACTTCGAAACAGGAAAACACAACTTCCCTACTTTTGGGAATATTGGTTTTTTTGGTAAACATTTCAATTTTAATAATTCCATTTTTTATGGTTTTCCATTCTGAATATATACTCCTCTACACTTCTTTTCTTTTTTTTAAAATAATCACGGATTATATTATTGTGAGGCAAGCGGCACTATTTTTTGGAGAAGAAATTCTACTTTGGAAATTTTTGTGGCAACCATTTGTGTATGCAATTATCGTTTTTTCAGTAGTATTTGGAAGTTTCCGCGGAAACTATTCCTGGAAAGGGCGAAGCTTCGAAAAGCAATGATAAATTGATTTAATTTTTTACCTTAGCCGTACCTTTAAAAACACGCCCTTATGAAATCGCTAATCCCCCTTTTCGCTTTGTTTTTTATACTTTCTGCAGGAACGCTGCAGGCTCAACAGCAATATACCGTGGAAGGCCAAACTTACAACTTGAATACTGAAGTTGAAGGCGCACTGACTTTACTTTGGAACACCATCGATGGTGAATACCGTTATTTTTCAAAAAAAGGAAATGATATTGTTGAACTGAAAAACACAAAACAAAACGGCGATTACCAAGAGGAATACAAACAGATTTTACAGCAACAAACCAGTGACGCCCCGGTTTCAACTGAAAAAGTAAAGTTGACATTGCCAAGCCTACACGCCTTTTTTGCAACGTACAACAAAAAGAAAGATCCCAATTTTAATGAAACTGAAAAGTCTATCGATCTACAATTTCGACTTGGAGCTTTTGCTGGTGTGGGAAATAGTGTTTACACAGAAAACCCTACAAACGAATTGCAGCCTATTGCTGGAATAGATTTAGAATTGATTGATAATGTTAAGTTGCGAAGACATTCTATCGTATTCCGGTTCAAGCAAACTTTTGAAAGTAGTGAATACAAATATTCAGCTTCGCAATTGTCATTGAATTACCGTTTCAAATTTGTAAAAAGCCCAAAGTTCGATGCTTTTATAAACACCAAATTTGCGGCATTGACGTTTTCAAGCAGAGAATATACCGTTATTCCTTTTGGCGGATCCGCCATGGTGAATAAAGAATCCGGAAGTGATTTTAGCGCCCCCATTACATTTGGCCTTGGCGCAGATTATAAAGTGGGCAATGGCTATATTACCTTTAATTACAATGATATTGTTGGATTAAGCGTGGATAATAATGGGGAGTTTCCGATAGATTTTACCTTCGGTTATAAATTCAACCTGTAATCAATTTGTTTTAATGATGACTGGTAAGGTGAATTGGGTCTTTACAGGAATTCCTCGTTTATAGGCGGGAGCCACGGGCTTCAATGAATCAATACTTTGTAAAATCCACATTTCCAGATTTGGGAATTCCTTTTGCAACAAGGTGTCCATTTTTATTTTGAGGATGGAAAGTTGGCCATTGCTGCTTACTTCAAAATTTACTTTTATCGTATCATAAACTTCCCGCACGGCAACCATCTCATCATGGCTTATGGATTGGTACAAATGTGAATTGATAGTGTTTATAAAACAGTCTTTCTGTTCGGGTTTTTCCAGAATATTTTCGCAGTTCGAAAAAGAAGGATACCGATCTACGTCTTTCCAATCAATGGTTTTAATCTCTTCTTTGTAAATTTCTTCGGAAGAAACTTTTTCGGTCTCAAAAAACTGGCAGGAAGTTACCAGCAGTAGTATAAAAACCAAATGGAAGTGCTTTATCATTTCAGAAATAAATTCTACTTTGAAAAGTACAAATTTATTGAAACTTACTGGGTTGGTGGCTGCTGTTATTTCAAAAAAATAATAGCCGAAGAAATTCTTCGACTATTAAAAAGATGTGGCTAAAAATTTATTTCACTTCAAAAACAATCGGCAAAGAATAGATTACGTTCACCTTTTTGCCCTTTTGCTCACCTGGTTGCATTTGCGGAAGCTTTTTAATAATGCGAATGGCCTCGGCTTCGAGTTCTGGCTTTGGAGCTTTTGCTTTTACGTCAACAATGTTTCCCGCTTTGTCAATTTTAAATTGAACAACAATACGTTGTCTGCCCGTGAGACCCAAATCGTTCCCGAGTTTTGTGTTAAAATTTTCGCCAACAAAGGCACTGATACGTTCCGTGAAACATTTCTTCAAGGTTTCATTATCGCCCGAACAACCAGGGTAGGTCGGTACTCTCTCTATTTCGGAAAAAGCCACGGACATATCTCCCTCTCCTTCGGTTTCATTCAAATATTCCTGGACTGAAGTATAAACTTTGTCTCCGGGCTGTGCTTCTGTAGTAAGCAATTTTAGCGCTTTCTCTTCCTCAGGTGTCATCTCGCCTTTTTTCATAATGGCTTCGGCCAGTTCGTTTATTTTGTTCATCACTTCAGAGTCTGACTGCTGGACGATCTGTGTTTCCTCTGCTTTAGGGTCGTTGCTGCAGGCAGTGTAGATTAACATAGTGCAAATTGCTGGCAATAGTAATAAATACTTTAACTGCGCGGTTTTTCTTGATTTTGATTTTTGTAACATACTGATTCGTTTTTTGATTAATGATTGATTGAAAAATGTATTGATGAATGAAATTTTTTCGGTTTGGAACACTTCAGAAAGTAGGTTTTGATAGTATTGCTTTTTGTCTTTTTTGGCAGTAACCTTTTCATCGGCAATAAACTCGTGCAGGGTTGCCATTCTGTTTTGAAATACATAGATGAGTGGATTGAACCAAAAAATGATGCGTAGTATTTCAAAAAAAAGTAAGTCCAACGTATGTTTTTGCTGAATATGTATTTTTTCGTGGGCAATAATATTGCTACTGTTTTCTTCGGAAATGTTTTCACCTAAAAATATAGTGTTGAAAAAAGAGAAAGCCACCTCTGTCTTGGGAAGGATTTTAAGTTTAAACCCATCAGAATATGCTGTGGTTCCCGAGAAATACAGTTTTGCGATTTTGAAGAATTTCCAAAAGAAAAATACCGCACTTAACCCGATTCCCAAAAGCCAAAAATCCAACAAGCTTGGAATCCAAAGCGATGACGCACTTGGAATTGCTTCAGAAATAGTACCACCAACAACAACTGCCGGCAACTGAACTATGTATTCCTGCGGAATGCTTTTTTGAATGAAGTCAATACTAATAAAGGGCAATACCGTACCCAAAATTGGGGTAAGCAACAAATAGATTCTATTTAGATTGAAAAAAGTTTCTTTCTTCAAAAAGGCTTCATATACTGCCAGAAACAGTATTTGAAAAACGAGTATTTGTATGAGTGAATGTATCATTTTTCAGTCTTTTCAGAATTAATTTCTTCCATAATAGCCTCCATTTCGTGAATGCTTATATCGTTTTTCTTCATAAAAAAAGATACCATACTTTTAAAGGAACCTTGAAAATAACCATCCATAAGTTTGTTTAAAGATTGGTTGCTATATTCTGTTTTCTTCACCTTTGGAAAATAAACATGGCCCCTTCCTTCCTTTCTATAATCCACAAAATCCTTGCTCTCAAGAATTCGAACAATGGTAGAAACCGTGTTGTAGGCAGGCTTTGGCTCGGGCAATTGCTCTATAATTGAAGCTACATTCGCTTCTTCCAGATCCCAAAGGATTTGCATAATGTCTTCTTCTGCTTTTGTTAATTGTTTCATTTTGGTACAGTTTGATATTTCAAATATAACTAAATAAATAGTTTAAACTAACTTTTTAGTTGTTAATTATTAAAAAAAACCTCGCAGCTTATATTTCCTGTGAGGTTTTTTATTTTTAGAAGTGGATTTTACATCCAAACAGTTTTATCCTCAATATTGCTATTGCGGACACCTTCAGGCAAATCTCCATCGTATTTGCCTAAGTAGAAAAAACCGAGGCATTGTTCTCCTTCTTGTAGTTGGATAAATTTGTCCATATATTTTAGAATTCCCGGAGAAGCCCAATAAGCGCCAATCTTCATTTCGTGTGCCGTAAGCCACATGTTTTGCACCGCCATAGCTGTAGCTGCAATTTCTTCCCATTCTGGAATGCTTGCCTTTGGGTCGCGCTGCATACAGATAGCTATTACACAGCCCGCTTTCACTGGATTGTCCATGAATTTATTATATGTAAATTCTGAAAAATTTTCTGTGGTTTGTTTGTAGGTTTCGGCAAGAAATTTTCCCAAAGCAACTTGAGATACACCGTGAAAAACCTTAAATCGCCAAGGCTCTGTACGTTTGTGGGTGGGTGCCCAATTTGCACTTTCAAGTATGGTTAAAATTTCTTCTTTGGTGATTGGTTGTCCGTTATATTGTGCAGGAAAAACCGCCCGGCGATTCTTTATTGTCTCTGAAATCATTGTTTTTAATTTGGCTCGTGAAGATAGTAAAAGCCCTCTTGAAAAAAAACAATTTTAATTGAATGTGGGAACTTTAAAAATAATTTTTTGCTGTATTAAAACATCTGCCACCAATTTCAGATCTCCACTCAATGGCGTCTCCAAAGTCTTGTTTGAAAGCAACTTCTCTACCTCTGTTTTCATTTCTGAACTGTGGTACTCCAATAGCAATTCGTTTTCTCCCAATTTAATAAGGCAATCCTTTTTTCCAAACTCCATAGCAGCCTGTGGATTTGGAATAAGCTTAACATCATTATTGGGGTATGCTTGCTGTAGAACCATGTAAAGCGCTTCTAACACCCTATTTTCAGTAACAGAGGTCAAACAGATTCTATGGCCACAATTTAAGATAACATCATAATTGCACTTTAGGTTGCACACGCCCTTTTTACCCCAAATAAGGTGGTTATGTTGTGCAAAACTCCCCCAGCTTCCAGGACCGGTGGGGCCATAGATTCCCACAGTGGGCACATTGAAAGCTCCTGCCACGTGGGTTATTCCTGCATCATTGCCAATATGAAACATTGCTCCTGCCATTGCCTCACCCACCTCTAACATTCCTCCGGTGATGAACTTAATATGCGGCAGGGGTTTGGTGAAATATTGTGCAATATCGGGGTCTTCGGGGCCCATAATAATTTTGCAATCTAGATTTGGGAAGATTTCCGCCAACATTTCAATCAATCTTGCATACTTTTCAGTTGGCCATATTTTTAACAAAAATCCAGCTCCGTGATGTATAACGAAATACGGGTTGTTCAAGTTCTTATCACTTTCAAAATAGGGATAGCTTTCCAAATGATTGTCAATATCAATATGAAGTTTTGAAACCGTGTCTATATAGTGCTGGATTGCGTGCTGTTTTACTTTTTTATGGGTTGGATATTTTAGTGCGTGAGGCAAATCGTAGCCGCGGAAAGCAGGATAGTTGCCCAGTTCATAAACATTATTATAGGTGGATTCGCTGTTTCTAGCATCAGGTTCACTCACTACTTCAATGCCTTTTAAGTGGTTGGCAAAGAAATCTACAAGCCTTGGCGCTACCGCAAAATGAAGCTCTTCCGAAACCTTGGCAAGTTTGTAGATTGCAGGGATGGCAAAGAAGATATCGCCGAGGCCCCCATAGCTTTTATACACCAACACTTTTTTGAGTTTTGGGGTTTGGGTTTTTTCAGAATTGTTCAGTATTTCAGAGACTGCAGTCCAAAAATTTTCGGGTGCCTGCTGCATTTCGGCAATAGCCTTTTCAAAATCATCAGGATAAAAATCAAAAGAAAAAGTTCCTATTCTATCGTTTGAAAGAATTTCACAGCCTGAAAGAAATGCTTCTGCGGCAAGTCTTCCCGAAGGTTCGGGCCATACAGGCTTACAAATAAACTGCTTTGTTTTTCCAAGAATTTCAAGTACTTCGGTATTTGAAATGGGGTCATGGAAAGTCATGTTCTTTGGCATTTCACGACGCAAACGGTTTTTTCCGAAAACCTTAAAGTTTAGGTTTGGATGTTCTTCGGCATAGGTAACATAGTCATGGCCGCCTTTTAAAAAGTTGAGATCGCCAAAAAAAGGAATGGTTTCTTCATCTTTTTCTTCGGAAGGCTTTAGTTTACAAACATCGACGGTAGGCGGCATGATCAAGTGATTTGCTACTGCCTCACCATAAAAGTCGAAATGTGATTGATAATGTTTTGGGGATTGAAAAACATTTAAAGCTGCGCCGGAAAACAGCTTTCTGAAAAGGTGAAATTTATCGGGATTGCAGCAATTACGAATGTTATAATCCACTGTACAGAGAATATTTCGGCGTACACAGAAATTATAATCATATTCAACCTTAATATATGGAACTTGCCGGGAAAGGATATATCGCACTAAATCCAGCTCAAAATGACAACGGGAGGTACTGTTTAAAACTACTAAATCTGTTTTTGAAATTTTGGATTTTGCTTCTTCAAAATTTTTAAGAAAATCCACTGTAACGGAATATTCTTTTCTTTCCCCCAATGCCATCAATTCCTTAATGGTAAGCTCAGCACCGCGTGGGGTTTCCAAAAAAGTATCGTGAAGAAATAGGATTTTTTTCAAAATAAAGGAGGGTTTAAATAAGATTGGACATTTCTATTAGGAAGCCAAAGAAATGTCCAATCAATTTAAAAAAACACTAACAAACAGACTATGCTTTTTCAAAAATTAAAATGTCGGTTCCACCGCCGCCTCCACTTACATCGCGCAGCTCAATTCTTGTAGGCATTACGCTTATAATGTCCCACCCATCATTGAATTCATCAAAAGGAGAGCCGTTAAAGTTTAAGTTTAGTTCAGTTCCCGAACCGTTAACAGACCAGCTTCCGTTATTGGTATTGCTTCCGTTAGTGGCAGTTACTTGGTCGTTAACTTTAAAATCAACGGTATAGCCATTGTAATCTGATGTTTCGTCGTCTCCACTATCAATATAGCTGGCAACTTTCCAGTTTGTTGCAATTAAAATATCGCGAATTACTTGGGCATCGCCATAGTAGCCGTCGTCGTAGTAGCCATCGTCATAATAACCATCATCATAATAACCATCGTCATAGTATCCATCATCGTAGTAACCATCATCATAGTAACCGTCATCATAATAACCATCATCGTAATAGCCATCATCGTAATAGCCGTCACCGTAATACCCATTATCATAGTAGCCATCATCAAAAAAGTCATCCGAATCATCGGAAGAACAAGAAGAAATAATAGCTCCTGTAATGGAAATAGTTGAAACGGCAAGCAGAGCCTGTCCCGATTTCTTTATAAAATTCCTACGTTTCATAAAAAATGTATTAATGGTTATTATAAATGTACTAAAAAAAGATTGCTTTTTCGGTATTTATATATTGAACAATTATCTTCGAAAATACCCTACCCTTGTTAGTAAAAAATTATCGGCGCGGTCGTTTTTTCTTATTGGTCTTAGAACCCACCCTGGACATTGCGCACCTAAAGCCAATATAGTCTGCAGCCATGTATTGAGGCAAAAAACGTCTTTGGGCCGGATCTAGCCAATAGTCTCTGTCGCGCCAAGAGCCTCCTTTGTAAACCCGAACCTCATTATTTATCAATGATGTTCTATTCGTGTTTTTATCATACTGTCTTTGGATATTGCCGGTACTATCCACTAAAGTTTTATGGACTGGCGCATTGTACATTGGGTGTTCTGTAGATGATCTATTTTTGGCGTTGTAAAGTTTTGAGCCCTGATCCCCATCCTTATAATTTCTATTATCGCTTGTTGAAAAATTTATACGAAGGTAGGTTTCCCATTCATCTACGGGAACTTGAATGAGTTCTCCCGGAAGTTGCTTTGGAATGAGTTTGCCGGTGGGCAGGGTGTCATAAATTATGGAATCTATGGTCACAACGTTAAAAGTGCCATCGGGGTTTCGGGAGTCTTTGGTGTAAACATTTCCTCGATAATAGTTGAAGTCGTTATAATCGTCTTCCACAATGGGTCTGTAAACATCGGCTACCCATTCTGCCACATTGCCTGCCATATCATATAGCCCGTAGTCATTTGGGGGATAGCTTTTTACTTGGGCGGTAATATCGGCATTGTCATCGCTCCAACCGGCTATTCCGCCGTAATCGCCATCTCCTTGTTTAAAGTTTGCCAATTGGTCGCCACGCGACTTACGTTTTCCGGAGCGAGTGTATTGTCCGTTCCAAGGATACTTTTTTCGTCCTTTATGGATATTATATTCCCTAATTCCGTCGAGGCCCAAAGCTGCATATTCCCACTCTGCTTCAGTGGGTAGGCGGTACTCTGGAAGGAAGATTCCATCACGGCGCTGCATATATAAATCGGTATGTTTAGCGCCGAGAATTGTACTATCTTTTTTTAGTTCGACAAGGCGACTAGAACGTTTACCACCATTTAAGATGGAATCATTACCTCCATATGCTAAGGTAGGGGCTTTGATATAGGTTTCTGTTGAAAATATTTCGTTTGCCTTGATATTGTATCTAGCATTAAGTGCCGTAAAATCTGCATCTTCCAATAACTTTTCGTTAACCCTATCGGTACGCCATTTGCAAAAATTAACCGCTTGTAGCCAACTAACCCCCACCACTGGATATTCCGAAAAGGCGGGGTGGTGTAGATAATTTTTCACCATAGCTTCATTAAAACCGAGGGAGTTTCTCCAGACTAAGGTGTCTGGCACTGCACTGGAATAAATATGGCTATAATTCTCTTCATGAGGTGGGAATACCCGTTTTATCCAATCTAGGTATTCTGCATACATCAGATTAGTAACTTCGGCTTCATCAATATAAAAAGACATAACATGCTGCTGATTTGGGGTATTGTTCCAATCACCAATGGGATCATCCTGTATACGGCCCATCGTAAAAGTACCACCCTCAATAAAAACCAGGCCGGGGCCTGTTTCCTGCTCCTTGGTTTTTTTATTATAATCTTTTGCAAAACCGCCCATTCGGCCAATCATTTTCCAGCCTGTGGCACGTGAACTGTTTTTATAGTCCTCCTTTTTAGAACAGGAGACAGAAAGTAAGGTTAAAAAGAAAGCAAGAAGCAATCGGCTCATTAAACGGTTAGTTAGAAGTATCAAAAATATAATTATTCCCCATCCAACCAAATTCATAGTAGATAGAATTTTACAAAATAAGTAAATATGGGAAAGTTCTTACTTTTCTCAAATTCAGTTGAGAAAAGAAACACCAAAAAAAGCCCCTTCTCTTCAGCCTAGTTTATCTTGAGTCTATTGAAAGACTCAGTGCAGGCTTTAGAAAAAGCTTTTCATTGGTCTATTTAACTATAATGATGTAATTATAGTTCAGAATCTCCTTCTGCTAAAGGTTCGCTTGAGGTTGTGAGTCTCCAGGAATTAATACGCGTCGTGGCTGATCCAGATTCCATTTGTTGCCATAAGAAACTCAAAGGTTTTTCGGATCTAAGTACATCATACAGGTCGCGAAAATCATTTAATGGAATTAATATTTTAATTCCCCTACTGGAACGAACACCATTTTCATAATTGGGAATATGTGCCGGATCTTCAAAAAAATTCAATTCTGCCGTGGTTACGCCATCCCCAAACCTTCCTGGATTTAAGTTCAGCTTTATATAGCGTTGCCATGAGTGGCCAAAATCTCCTGATCCAGGAGAACTTCTACCAATATTCAATTGATAGGATCTAATTTCCGCAAAATATACTTGTGCCATACAATATGCTTTATATTAAGAACTTAAATATAAGAAAATACTAAAAATATCTGCTATGGAAAGAAATCTAATCAGCCTTAGTATTCCAAAAACAAAAAAAGCCTCTCCACTTCAGCCTAGTTTATAGTTTATTGAAAGACCCTATGCAGGTTTAGGAAAAGCTTTTCTTCGGTAATTTCAATCTGGGATTTAACCACAGCCCAAAAAGCTAGGGCAACTAAGGCTACAAAGTGCAAGGACATACTAAGAAAAACCGTTAGGGTATGAGATTCCTAACGGTTTTGAAATTTAGGAGGGTTATAATTTCTTAAACCATCTTCTAATTGTGGAGAAATATGCAGTTGACACAGCTACAATTTTACGTAAGAGGAGGGTTGTAAAGAAACTTACTATTGCCCCTATAATCGCCAAGATACAGGTTGTGAAAAGTTGTTGGGAACCTATATTGGGGAGTGTAGAAGCCAGAAAACCTCCAATGGTGCCGGCTATAAAGGGAATCTCCTTAGAGACCACCAATAGGCGCTTGTGGGGGTTCAGGCTCGTCACCCTGAACCGTTGCCTGGCTTACAGCCGTGACCACTGTACCCGCGACCACTACGTAGGTAGCGGCGGAAAGCAGCCAGGCCGGAAGGGCTACAGGCGCCGCGAGGAGCGTACCGCCGGCAGTTGCCAGACCGAGGCCCACATTGCGCAGAGTTCGAAAAAATTTAGGAGTTGGACTTTTGTATCTGTTTAAGATATTCATACCGATTTGAATTAATGTTAAGGATTACTTTTTCATTTCTATCCCTAGCCTGATGGTAGAGGGAGAGGAGTTTCTGTAGGGCCAGTTTAGAGTTGATACCCGTACCAATACCCGTTAGCAGGTTGACCGGGGCGATACAGCCACGGAGTTCGGTGATGGCATTGTTTGCGGGGTGGATCAGGATATAACTTCTGTTTGGCACGTCCAGGATTTCCAAGTGGTTGTGAAACTTGGTGGAGGTTCGGGACCTCAGTTCGTAGATGCCTTCCGGGATGCAGGAACTATTTTGTTTGTTCTCTTTCCATGGAAGCTCGATGGTAAAGCAGACGAAGTGTCCGTTTAAGGTGAGGGTACCATTGGTACCCCCACGCTTATACACCCTTGTTAGGACAAGTTTCATTTACTTACACCTTGTCAACATTTACCACATTCAGGGCGTTGAAGGCACCATTCTTTAGGGAATAGTACTCGCCGTTCACCTCTTGGTAAAACTCGATACCCATAACGACTACTACCGGCAGGGTTGAATTGGGGTTTACCGAAGCAGTAAGGTTAGCCGCTGCTACAGCCGAGTTGTCGTAGGGCAGGATACCCATATGCATCTCACTGAAGGAAAAGGTTTTGTTTGGGAAATCCAACTCAGCGACGCCCATTGCCAATTTAAAGTGGGTAGTACCCGATGGAGCGCCAATTTGCTCTGTGGCGGTAAAGGCATCGACGGCAATGGTGGCATCGCCCGAAACCCGATCAAAACTTGGGATGAACTGGCCGAAGAAGGTGGTGCCCAGTTTTCCATTAATGTTAAAATCGAAGTCCTCGAGCATTTCCAGGTTGCCTTCCGAAAGGGTACGATTGCCACGGGAGTTTACGGCATCGGTTTTAATGATAGCCAGTAAGAGGGTGGTGAGCCTACTTACCACACGGCGGTCCTTAGCCTTTTGCATCAGGGATCGAAGGGCGGTACGGATTAATTTGCCACCCTGGCCTGCCCGACCGAATTCGGAGTTGTTTTCACGGGTACCTGCAAATGCAGCACTGTGAAGGATCTTGTCGCGATCTATCCCCCCTTTTGCACGAGCAAGGTGACCGTCTGCGGTTTTGTAAAAGGCTATATCATCGATAGTACCTTTTAATTTGATAATTCCAGCTTGTTTAGCCATAATAAAAAGATTTAAAGTGAGCTGCAAAGATGGGATGTGGGAAAAGCGATTATTCACAAGTGGGGTGTATATGGGGTACGATTTATTTTTAGAAAGATTGGGAAATGCTGGAAATACTGGGAAAAGAGGACTTCATATTTTTTGGGGTTTTTATGGATGAGGAATTTTTGAGCGATTTAAGAACGGAAATAGATGAAAAATTGGAAGTTGGATGCGGGATAAAATGGTTTTAAAAATGTGTATGGAAGCGTAAAAAGCCTTATTAATTAAAGCGTTGGAACACAATCTGGAGGGTTGGCAGGCTTGAGATTTTACCCCAGTAGTTCCCAAGGGGGAAAGCAGGGACTTGCATTTTGTAGGAAAAAAGAGCTGTTTTCTTACATTTTAATGACTTTGCTATGGCTTTGGTATGGCTTTGGTATGGCTTTGGTATGGGGTAGCGGGGAATGGGGTTTCGGTTGGTTGTTTTCGGTTGTCGGTTGTCGGTTATCGGTTAATGGTTAATGGTTAATGGTTAATGGTTAATGGTTAATGGTTAATGGTTAGTAAAGTACTAAATAAGATTGACCTTTTTTTGAAATAACTATATAGGTTAAAGAATATAATTCTAAAAGAACTATACAGTTGTTTTTTCATAACTAAGATAGTTATTATAGGTAATTCCTTAACTATCAGTTTCAATTATGCGAATGTGGAGGCTTGTTTTGAGGAGGTCGAGGAGTTTGGATGGATTGGATTTGCGCAATTTTATTTCTTGGAAGGTGCGGTAGCAATCGCCTAGATCGATATTGAAGATATAACCAAAGGTGGAACCGAATTGCCTTATGCCTATGTTACCGTTATTTACTACACCGGAGGATTGGAGGGCGTAGATGAGTTCCACAAGATCTACTTTTTGGCCCGTCCACTGTAAGGTTACGCCCTGATCGGGAGGAGAAAGCCTATTTGCAGGGGTAGGCTGGAGTTTTTGCTGAAGGAAGGAGATGGTGCGTAGGTTACCTAGAAATTTAGCCAATATCATGTCGTGGGAGGTGGAGAAATTGGCATCCATTAGAAAGGCAATTGTATCGTGATGTAGGTTTAGGGTAGTTCCTTTTCGGAGGAAAAAGTCGTGATCCTTATCTGTACGCTGGAAACGATAGTACTCGTAAAATTCGGGATGCTCGAGGAAGTAGGCCTGAAGCGTATCAATTTGGGCAATTAACCATTTCCTTTCCGTTTTACCGCAAGCAATTGGGCGAAGTTTTTCAATACGGCCAAGATTGATATAGTGGTAGAAATATCCTACAATTTCCGGTTTAATGGTTTTGAAAAAGTAACATTCCTGTTCCTGATCGCGGAAGCCATTTTTTTCAATTCCCTCACGTAGGGCAGTGAGGGTTTCCCTGCAGGCATTGATACAAGTCTCGTATTCTGAAAATGGGTTTGGGGCATTGGATTTTATCTCTTCCAATCTCCCTTGCAGCTGGGCCAGTGCTACATAAACTATTGTGCCACGCGATGCAATCGCGCGGGAGCGGGGGAACATTAAACCACCATACAGGTTTTGCTTTATTTAGTTTTGAGAAATTGGTATTTATATTTGATAGCTCATTTCGTCCAAGCACCTTATTTATAATTTCAATTGCCTCCTTCTTTTTCGTTATTTTCTCTTTTATCACATAGTATGTTGATTCAAAAGATTGATGGTCTGTTGTTTCACTTTCTAATTGATCAGCTAATTCTTTTCCTCCTGTAGATAATTTTCCTAGTTCTTCAGTTAGTCCTGTCTCCCCTTCTACTTGACTTTGGGCATTTCGTAGCGCTCTGTTTTGAGCATATAAATAGAAAAGAACAATAAGGAGAACAATAATTATGATTCCTAGAATAATAGTCATTTTAAAGGATGTTTTTTGCTATCCCAAATTATGAAATAAAACCTTCTTCCTCAATCTGTGTATAACCCATTTCCATTATAACCTCTCTCCATGGCTTTTTGGTGCAATTGTACCTTCACTTTGGTATATAGTAAGTCTATCTCGATGAGGTGGTATGGACCTGGGTTGTGCATCTTATTATACTAAAGCTCAATCATAAAATCGTCATCATCAAAATCTTCTATTGAAATATCCTTAATTATATCTTTCTTTATATTCCCTAATGGATTCGTATTTGCTATCTCGGCTAGTTTATCCAAAGATTTTGAAATTATATCCTTATCCCATCTCTCCAAAGCTCCATCTAAAGCTTTTTCCACACCATCCATTGCCCTATCTTGGTGTTCAAATTTTTTATCTATTGTTTTATTTAGAGCGTCAAACATTTTAGCATTATCAATACCTGTTTGTCTAGCCTCAGCTTCAAGTCTCTGTGATGCTAATTTATTATTTGACAAATTATTAATTGTATCAAGCGTCTTAACCTGAATATCGCTGATTTTTGCAAACCTATCATTCTCAAGCTCCATTCTTTTAATCTCCAAATTTTCTTTTCGAATCTCAGAAACCTCTAGGTTTTGTTTGTTGCTTTGAGTGGTTAATTCGGTATTTTCATTCTTCGCTGGTAAATTGTTTTTTTCCATAATTATAAATTATTCTTCGTTATATGTTTTTGTATATTTTTAAAAATTGCCGCATATTCTTTAACTTGATTTATGTGATTACTAAAAACGTCTTGTCTAATTATCTCCTTTCTATGAAGTTTTTCAAACTTTCGGAACTCCTCTGTTTTCATCGATTTATAACTAGTTACTTCATTTAGAGTTCTATGTGGCGATTCTTTTAATGCTAAACGTACCGAATTATATTTTGATTCTAGATTAGCTGATTTAACTCGTTTATTCCAAGAATTGATGAAATTGGATTTTTTCCCTTGAAATAAACAACCCCAAAATGACAAATCAATATTTTCTTTCAAAATAGTTTCATCGAGTTGGATTTTTTCTTGTTCCAAATCATATGGTCTTCGTTCGTTCTTGTAATTTATATATAAAGGATTTTTAATGAAATTAATTACAATGGGCAATAATTTATATTTATAAGTTATATCTAAAACTAAATCGCATCTATCGTAAAGTCTTTTAAGTTTTTTTAATTCCTTCTCTTCGATAGATAATCCACTAATTACACTCCCCACCTTTCTCATCTCATTGTTAAGCTTTAGATTCGCTTCACGCACATGTTTTATTGCCTTACTATTTTGATTTATAAGTTTAAAAACCCCATCTATAACTTCCATTCCCATCGCCACTCCAACTTCAGCCGCAACCCTATTTTTATCAGATTTACTCCAATCAGATTTATTTGCTAAATCATTTAGTGATCCATTCTCAAGAGCGCTTAATCCAGAACTAAGCATATTTGATCCTATTTTTCCTATGTCAGTTGTTTGAATAGTCGAGAAATCTAAATCCGATAAATTTAAAGTTTCTGCGATTTCATATTTGCTGTAATCTCTTATTTCCTGGAAAAACTCTAAATTATCTTCCTTTATTCTAAATCTTCCAAAAAACTCGTTAATTATAAATTCTGAGATTTGATATATTTTACCATAAACTTCTAATTTTTCATTAGCAATTTGATGCTCAGCCTCCATTACTGATTCACGCCAAAAATTTATTTCTGGTAATAGTATTTTCTGAATAAAGTTATTTTTTTCCGCAAAATGCTTCTTGGCTGTATTCGACCGAAAATAAGTCTTATCTAATTCAAAACTCCCTAACTTTTGATAGGTATCTTTAACGTTAAGGCCAATGTTTTCATCAATTAGTTTAACCGAATTTGCGTTTCTAATGAGAGTAGTAATCTCATTCTTTTCTGTAACTGACATGGAATAACCACAATCACATTTCGATATATTATTTTCTATTTCAGAACCACAATTAGTGCAATTGATAGTATCTATCATAATTAAAAAAGATTAAATATTGGTATAAATTCTATATAATAAAAAACAACAAAAAGTATAAACAATACAATTGGAAGATACCAAATTAAAGGATCTCCTTTTATTTTGAACTCACCCCCAACTTGCTTTCGCGCCTTCATGGTTATTATTGGTTTTAAAATAAAAAGACTAATTAATAGATAAATTAGATATATGCCACCTAAGAGAAAGATAAATTTATTTCTATTGCTTTTATCGTTCATAAGCTTTTCTATTTCTCTCTTCTTTCCTATTACTAAATCGTTATTTGGCTCTAATTTTATGATAGTCTCATAATCTTCCAAAGCTTTTTCCCAATTTCCATTTTTAAAGTGTAATGAGCCTCTTTTTAAAATTAAATCACTATTATCTGGATCCATTGTAATTGCATTGGAATATTCTTTTATAGCGTTTTTTAAATCATTTTCCTCTTCATAATAAATTCTACGCAACTCAATTGCTTCTTGGTCTGCAGGGTAACTTTCTATATATACATTTATGTCATCTAAAAAATCAGAGTCTTTCATTTTAAGATATAACAAGGCTCTCGATTTATAAATTTTTGAAGACTTACCTTCAATTTTAATAGCCTTATTAAAATTTTCTTCAGCAACATCTAACCAATTTAACTCATAAGAAGCATCTCCTTTTTTGATAAAGCCTGCAGATAATGTGTCAGTTATTTCAATAGCTGTATTTGAATAGGCAATAGCTTCTTTGTAATCATTAACCTGAATAAGTGAATCTGCCTTTGAAATGCAAAAATTATAGTTTTTAATTTTTTGCTCATAGGTTAAATCGTCTCCACAGTTCACCATTAATAATGATAATGATAGAATATATAGTTTTCGAACCATATTCAATAATTAAATTAATTTATACCCCAAATACCCCAAGTTCAAATACCCTTCAGGTTTCAAATCTATACCGTGTATTCTTATAAAAGCTTTATGAATCTTATCTACGTCATCAAATGGATTAGATTTCATAGTAGTAACTTGAACCGCTAAACCTTTATCAACAAATTCACCATTTACATTCATTCTTTCTTTTGTTCTTATCTCAAATATTGCCATATTTTATCTTGAATTTTTATTTTGAATTATTTTTGTAAATACATATTACCATATACAACGGGTTCTACTTCATCATTTGTTCCAGACGTTGTTCAATGGCTTCTTGTAGATCTTTATAATCGGTAAGATTATCTGTAAAGGCGTGGTGCAAATTTTGGTGGTGGGCTTTGAGTTCCATAAAAACAAACGGAATGCCGTTTACAAAACCAATAATATCGGGCCTTCTTTGGTAGAGTTCGCCCACGATTTCCAATTGCCGAGCAGCCAGAAAATGATTGGCTGTGTAATCATTAAAATCAAAAACCTTTAATTTGGTTTTTATCAGCTCTCCTTTTTCGTTGGTATAACTAACGGGTACACCACTTTTTAGAAGCAGGTTTTTTTCCTTATTTATAAAGCCAAGTGTATGGTCGGCTATGTTTTGAGCTACTAATTCTATTGCTTGTTCGTAGGCAGTTTCGGGATGGTCTGGGTTAAGGGTTTTAAGCGTTGGAAGAGAAATATCAATACCATAAATATCTCTATATTTTTTTCTTAAATATTTAAAAGCGCCATTATTTTTTGTTCAACTTTCATAAAATCAACTTTGCCTAATATTATACAGGTTGAAGATTTTATTACCTCATCATTCTCTTCAGTAGTCTCTATGTCTGAAATGAAATTAATCTGATTTAATTTATCTATTATTTCTTTTGGTAAAATATGATTGGCTCTGTCAAAAAACTTTAATAAAAATTTATTCTCTTCAAAATAAATATCTAACGCAAAACTGTATTTATCCTGATATTCCCATAAATCAAGTACGGCACAAGGTATGTCATCGGAAGAATCATGATACCAAACTCTTTCAAAAGGATTGAAAGAAGATTCATTTCCTTCTAATTTTGTTTTATAAAACACATAGGACCTTAATTCAGCCTTCTTCCTCCATGCTCTGGCTGAACTTCTTGCTAAATCTATATGATTACCGTCTATGTTAATTTGGTAATTCATACAATACTTAATTATGTCTTTATTTTTAATAAACAGAGACATCCAATTATTTTCATCCTCTTTAAAATTAATGATGATACTTTCTAGATCACTCTTTGTTGAGTTTATTCTTATAGAATCTAAAAGTTGCTTTAAATAGTCACTTTTTGTTTCGTCGCTAAATACTTTTCTCCAATTATCCATTTTGGCTCTCAAGCTATTTTCAAACCTACAAAATGTAAAACGACTAGAAATAGGAACTATATAATTACCAAAGGTGAGCAATGCTTTTTGGAATAAACAATCAAAGTTGTCTTGAAACTCTGAACTAAATAGTTTTTTTAATTTACCAGAGTACTCTATAAACTTATCATATTCATATTTACCATCGACTTTTGAAAAACGTAAAATAAACCCTATTTGCCCTTCAAAATACGTTTCATTTTCAATGTCAGTTATAGCCTGTAACCATCCAATTGATTTGTCATTAAGGATTAATTTAGCTTTTATTTTTTCTTCTTCAAATTGATTTTGTAAAAAGCCCGAAACCTTTGATTCAGATGAATTCAAATACTCATAAATATCCATAATATTTGATGCCAGCTCTCTGATAGCTCTAATAGCTTTATAGAATTCTTCTGGTCCTTGAACTAACGTGTTATTTATTAAGTTTTTACAAACTCTAATCCATTTATTATAAGATTCTATGTTTGCATTATTTACTGATCCACAATGGATAAAAAATTGAGCAACAGCATAGAAACGCAAGTATTCCCAATAATCAGGATTTGAGCCTAAAAAATCTTCAAAATATCTGTCTGAATCATTATAGTTAGTAAGAGATTTGAAGATTTCAATAATTTGATTTAGATAATCATTGTTTGGTAAATATATCGTTTTGTAAGTCTTAAAAATAGAAAAGTTCTCTCTTTCCTCTTTGGTGATATCTTTATATTCGGCCCAAAAACATAAGGATATGTTTTTTATGAATGTTAAATATTTTCTATCAACCTCCTTAATATCTATGTCTAGCTTATCTTTTTCTAATTTCCAAAAGATATCCAACCATTCATTATCTAATTTGGATTTTTCATTGAAGTCAAAAAGAACTGAAAAGCTTGCTTTAAATTTTTCGAAATCAGAAAGAGGCTTTCCGCGAGAATTCATTTTAACATAAATTTCATCATCTAGCTTAAATTGTTCCAAGGGTAAAAAATGAAAACTTACAGGACAATCATCACTGCATAATAATTCAAATAAATCCTGATTTGGTTGATTAAACTTATCTTGAATAACATCAAGCATATTTAACATTGCCTTAATAGTTGGGTCATTTTTCCAGGATAGAAAAAACCATTTTGAATTAATAATTTGCTGCCTAATGCTTAAACCTCGTTGATAAACAATACTCTCCTTCACTAATTTTAAACAAAAATCTTCAGAACTGGGACGTGTTTCGTAAGTAAACTTTGATAAAACCTGTTTATCATTATCTGATAGAGTACCAAGAGATAAAAACCAATGTATTAAAAACAATGTTGTTAACCGTTGTTGACCATCTAGGGGCACTAATTCATCATTATCAACTTTACCATATACAAAGTGTAAATTCAGTTTTGTACTATTTTGCAATGAATTGACAATATCGCTAACAATATCACAGTCTTCCTGCATCATATCAGAATACAATCTATCTTGGACATAATCTCTTTGTATAGCAGGGATTTCTATTGTGTACTTGGAGATTAGATTCCAAAATTTTAATTCTTTATTATCTAGATTCATTGTTAGCTATATTTAGATAATCATTCAATATTATTTTCATCTCTTTCAGATAAGCATCCATATCCTTTTTATCCCATTTTACATTCTGTTCTACATTTTTTGAATAGTATTTTAAAAATACATTATTAGTGCAAATGGGAATAAAAGAGCCCTTTTCATCCAGTTCTTTTATTTTATCCCGTTTTCTGTGAAAAGGTGAGTTGTTTAAGCTAGAATTGTCTGACGGCGTTAACAATGCCAGATTTTTAATTGAATGAATTGTAGCCCCTGCATCAGACGATAAATCAAATATTTTTTGCTGTAAACCGGCAAATTGAGATTGGTCTATTGCAGATTGAGATAACAACTCATTTATTTCTTCTAAAATGTTTTTATGTTTACAAATAAAAGGATCATTTCGCTGCTCTTGTAGTAGTTGAATTTTGTCTTTTTCATTTGTTATCTCTTCGGATTGTTGCGCGTGAATATGCTCTAAACTCCAATTGGAAATTCTATCAAACGAAAATTTATGAAACCCTCCATTCATTGTTGTAATTACATTGAAGAGTAGTAACATGCTTTTTGCTTTGTCTTTATTATCTTCATAACCCATTTCATTTAAATCTACCTCCCCAAAATAGTTCTTTATTTTTCCCTTAAGTTCTTCTATGAATCTGGGTTTTGAGTTTGATTCTGCCAATTCTTTTATCTTCTCAATGCTGTTTTCAGCTCCTCCAATTTGCAATAAGAAACCTATGAGGTGAAAATAAGTGTACTTGCCATCACCATCCTTACTATTATACCACTCTAAAAAAGTCCTGAAATATGTTTTGATTTCGTCCCAAAGAAAATCACGTGTATTACTAAATTTGCTATCCTCGTATATTTTTACATTATTAGCAATTAATTCATTGAATATATAATACACCCTTAACCTGTCGTCTTTTTTGATTTTATCCTGAATGTTGCTTTCAAGAAAAGGTTTATATTTTGTTGCAACCAAATCAAAAATAAACTCAATATGATTAAAATAGGTTTGAGTAGGGTTAATAAAGTGCCAAAAGTCTGGTTCTCTTAATGTGTTTTCAATATCATCCCATTCGTAACCAATTTTAATTTGATGTTTCTTCTTATCTTTTTCGCCATCTGTTAAATAGAAAATGGCTTTAATAAGTTCGGCATTTGTAAGGTCTATTTTTCCTTGATTATACTTGGCAAATGTAACGTTAGGTGATTCATTAACCTCATTACTTGAAGTGATGGGATACCATATAAAACGAATATTGTTAGCTTCATCCTTCCCATTTTTATCTGGTTCGTGAGAGATAATGACATCAACTATTTTACCAATTGTAGGTTTATTCTCTTCAAACCATTTTTTAATAATGAGATAGGCATCACTCATTCTGTAGAAATCAATATTGGTCATATCGATTTTGGTTGTTGAAGTAATATTCATTAAAAATTCTTTACTACTACAGGCTTCTTTTTCTCTAGTTTCATATTCAATAGAAAATAGATTAGCAGGGATTCCATAGTCTCCTCTTGTAGATAGATACGATAACAGAATGAACATTGTTGTGAGTCTTTGCTGTCCATCAACTACCTCCCATACTTCCGACTTATCTTCATTTTCCCTATGTAAAACAATTAAAGGCTGTAAACAATAAAATTCGCCTATGCCTAAGGCTCTACTGTTGGCTTTTTTTTGGAATTCAAATATGTCTTTAAGTAGGTCTGTAATTTGCCGTATTTCCCAGCGATAGCCTCTTTGATAAGCAGGTATAAAGAAATGCTTTCCAAATAGTTCAGTTACGGAACATAACTTAATTTCTTCTTCCATGTTTATACATTATTATATGTTTCACTATCCTCCGCGACCATACCCAACCCCTCATTAACCTCCAAACCATCCCCATCATCGGGGCAACAAAATATCGCGCGCTTCTTTTATTTTCAATCATCCCCAAAAACACTATCCCAGGACATACTATCTTCATCAAAATCCTCATCGTGGCGGTCTGGGAACATTCGGTCTAGCTCTGCCTCTTCGTCGTAAAAATCATATTCGCGTTTAAAAGCTCTTACTTTCTTATATAATTTTTCAATTTGATGCAATTCTTTGTCCTCGAAAGCACTATGAAAAGCTTCTTGTATTTCCTTCTCAAAATCGTAAACTAGCTGTTCATCATCATCACCATTTTCAAAGGCTTCTTTTATTTCCTCAAAGCGAGCTTTTAATAATTTAATTTCTTCCATAATTTTAAAGATTGTTAATCATTACAAATAAACGTTTCCAACTCGCCAAACAATGACGAAGGCATTTTTTAGTCTTATAGCCAAACTGCTCCTCAACAACCCCAAATAACCTAGGCTGCCAATCCCTAAAAACCTACAACGCCGGACTATGCTTTCCCTTGTTAGACCCGTCTGGATGCCTTGAGCAAGAACTTCCGGTTAGGCTTGAAATAGAGGGACGATTGGTGCCGCAATACTTACACGTATATTTAGATTTCTCGCTGCCTTCATAAAGTTTGTGTTTTCCTTTATTTGACCCCATAGGATGTCTTGAACATGAGCTTCCTGTTAAACTTGAAACACTTGAGCGTTTTGTTCCGCAATACTCACAATAAAAATCTGCCATTTTAATTTTGGTTATGTTGGTGCCTACTCTTTACGGTTTTTCGGCTTTCCCCGTTATTTTTTTCAAAATTATTTTGTTACCCCGCCAAACCGTGTCGGAGCTGTTTTTTAATTTTATACTCCACGCACTCCTCGGCAGCATTATCTGTTTCCATAAAAGAAATCGTGAATTTTGATAATATCGCCACGCCCTATTTGCACAAGATTTGAAGTTTCCTTTAGGTAAATTCCTAGAGAGCGTTCATTATAAACTAGTTTCATCATGTCATTATAGTCGGCTACTGTGTACATATCCCCTTCCAATTTATAGAAAGGAATTGTGGTTTTCATACGTTCGCTTATTCCGCTATTTACTATTTTACCTGTACGCAAGTGTTCTGTTATACTGGAATCATCCCGTTGGCTCGAGGCAGTTTTTACGTAGGCTACCATCATATTCATCCATTCATCTGCATCAATTAAATGCCAGCGTATCCTATTGAAGTCCACTCCATAGTCACTTATCCAACCATGACTGGTAAAACCAAAAAGCACAAATTTCTTACCATCCAATTTTGGTTTTTCAGCCAATTCGAATTCCTGTATTTTGTAGGTTATCAATGAAACTGCAGACATATCCTTTGCTTTTTTGCCGTCAAAGTCTAAGGTTTTCAGTGAGAAGCTTGTCATATTTGGCTCATTGTTCAATAACCATTCAGTAGCTTTCAATTCGGCTTGTTCCTTCATATTTTCAATACTCATGGCTATTGCACCGATGGCTGCAATTCCAGCAACTGCGGCAATCACACCATCATCTTGAGCTTTAGCTTTTGGAGCTAATAAAATACATAGTAAAAAGAAAAGTAAAAGTTTTTTCATAGGAGGAGATTTAGGGTTTAAATTTTACCAAACATAATAAAATTTCAATTTATGTTTTTACGGGATTCCGCAATTGAAAAAAATAAAAATGCAGCCTCGAATATTATAACTTTTCTTAGTTATATTATCTAAATTAAATTGTTCTAGTTAATTAGATTAGTTAATTAAAAAAACCAATAGGCAACATCTTTCCCTTCAATCCCATTTGCTCATTTTCACAAAGTGATTGTAAGGTTTTAAAAATAGCAATATTGCCATCTATAACCCGCATCATCGCCAATTTGCGAAGCACATTTTC
>OJBO01000455.1_pt1 | contig 23512 bp, 24 predicted proteins | sample 1590461 | NCBI WGS metagenome assembly OJBO01 (sample SAMN05416836, study PRJEB24817) | seawater metagenome | isolation source: Sea water | place: Canada:Atlantic | collected 2013-07 | reverse complement strand
GCCCGGGGGCGGGCCTCCTACAGGTGCCGATGCGGTTGTTGTAGGAGCGGCGCCCTCGCCGCGATTTGTACCTTTTCGTTATCCGTTCGATGCCCTCAGTCGGGGGTTCAATTGGGCGAGGTAGCTGCCGTGTCCCGCCAGCCACACCACCAGCGGCATCACCATGGGCAACAGCAGCGAGCCGAGTTGATAGGCCAGAGCGACGGCGTCGCGGGCCAGCGAGCCCCAGCTCTGCTGGGCGACGAAGGCGCCGCCCGTGCCGAACACCAGGTTCTTCAGCTGCACTGCGGTCATGGAAGCCAGCTCCACAACCAACAGCACCGCGAGACCGATGGCCAGCCGCCGCACCCGGCCCGGAAGCGGCGTGGCGAGCGCCAGCGCGGCGAACAGCGGCAGCGAATAGCTGTAGCTGAGGGGGTTGGTGAGAAATCCGAGGTGTTCGCCAGGTGGGGGATTGACGACCATCTGGCCGCCCACCTCGCCGAAGCGGGAGATCAACAGCAGTTGCGCACCGTGCAGGCGCAGGTCGGCCACCGCGTCCGGCAGCCAGGACGCCAGCAGTTGCTCGGCTGCCCAGGCGACGGGCGCCAGATGCCAGGCCGCGGTCAGGTACCAGACCGCGAAGGTGACCGGCAGCCACAGCAGAGTGCGGCCGAGCAGGGCGTTCAGCGGGCTAGCCGGCATTGGCTGCTTCTCCGGCGGCGGGGATGAAGCGCACCCATATCAGGAACACGATCAAGGCATCGAGCATGATCAATGCCTGCCAGATATAGAGATGGGCCCACTCGAAAAGTGTCGGGCTCCACAGGCCCAGGTAGTAAAGGCTGATGATGCGCACCAGGTTGAGCGCCTGGATCGCGATGAAGCCGGCGAACAGCCCCTTGAGCTTGTAGGCCCAGGGCGCGGGAAAGGCGACCACTGCGGCGAGCAGTACGATCATTGCCTCGACGCCGTTGCAGCCCGGCTCGATGGACACCCCAAAGTCGCTCACAGTGTTGCGGATCACCTTCCCGCTGACCATGACCCCAGTATCGAACCATTGCATCAGCCAACCGCTCAGATCGGCCAGCAGGGCGGTCCAGGGCAGGATCACGGCACGCTGCACCGGGGCCAGCATTTCCAGGGCGAACAACGCGATCAGCAGGACCAGAAAGGACACCAGAAAACGCAGCAAGGGGCTCTCCATATCGCCGTCGGCCCCGAGCGGGCCTGCTACATGATAACAATCGCCAATCCAGGGTAGGAGCATCCTGCGGCGATGGGGTTGGTCCTGCTTGACCCAATCGGCCCGGGGCGGGCCTCCTACAGGCGTTGTGCTCGGCTGTTGTGGGAGCGGCGCCCCCGCCGCGATGGTGTTGTTCCCACCTTGGCTCAATCGGCCCGGGGGCGGGCCTCCTACAGGTGTTGTGCCCGGTTGTTGTGGGAGCGGCGCCCCCGCCGCGATTCGTGCCCACGCAGTGCGACGAATGCCAGTCCCATCGCCATGCTGCTTGGCCGCGCCCCGGCGCTGTGGTACAACTGTGCGCCTGCCGCGGAGCCTGCTGTGGGGAGAATAGCGCATGAAACTGGTAACCGCGATCATCAAGCCCTTCAAGCTCGATGACGTGCGCGAAGCCTTGGGCGGCATTGGCGTCCAGGGTGTCACCGTAACCGAGGTGAAGGGCTTCGGCCGCCAGAAGGGCCACACCGAGCTCTATCGCGGCGCCGAGTATGTGGTCGATTTCCTGCCCAAGGTAAGACTCGACATCGCGGTCGATGATGCCATGGTGGAGACGGTGATCGACGCCATTACCTCGGTGGCCCGCACTGGCAAGATCGGCGATGGCAAGATTTTCGTGACGCCCCTGGAGCAGGTGATCCGCATCCGCACCGGGGAAACCGGCAACGAGGCGGTATAGGCCCCGTCCCATTTATCCGCGGTGCCGCGAGCAGAGTGGCGCCAGAGGCGGCGATTGGCAGATATCCTGGGTACTTCGATGTCCTCTTCCTCGCCTGCGTCCAGTCGCGGGTCGGAGGCCGAAGGTGGTCCCCCGGCAGTGAATCCGACTCAGTGAATTCGACTCCATGACCAATGTGGCCGAGGCCTTGCGAGCCGCTCCCAGGGCGCAGCGCCTGGGCGAGATGCTGGTGCGCGAGAGCAAGCTCTCGCAGCGTGATCTCGATCAGGCGCTGGCCGCGCAACGGGAGATGGGCGACCTGCTCGGGCGGGTGCTGGTACGCCTGGGCCTGCTGTCCGAAACCGATGTCGCCCAGGCGCTGGCCGGGCAGTTGGAAATGCCTCTCATTCCCGCCGCGGAATTCCCGGCGGAGCCGGTGGTCGTGCCCGGCCTCAGCGCGGATTACCTGATCAGCCACGGCGTGTTGCCGTTGGCCGTCGCCGACGGCGAATTGCGCGCCGCCATGGCGGTGCCGCAGGACGCCTTTCTGTGCAAGGCATTGCAGCTCGCCACCGGGCTGCGGGTGCGGCCGGCGCTGGCGCTGGAGAGCGAGCTGCACCAGGCGCTGGACCGGCTGTATGGCGAGCCGGCCGCCGAGGCCGATGCCGACGACGAAGTCGATACCTTTTCCGGCCCCCTCGGCGCCGACAGCGAGTTCGTCGAACACCTCAAGGATCTGGCCTCGGAGGCGCCGATCATCCGCCTGGTCAATCAGTTGATCGCCCGGGTGGTGGATCTGCGCGCCTCGGACATCCACCTCGAACCCTTCGACGACGGCCTGCACCTGCGCTATCGGGTCGATGGCGTGCTGCAGGAAGCCGAAGTCATCTCCAGCCAGCTCGCTGCCGCGGCCAGTTCCCGCATCAAGCTGCTCGCCCACCTGAATATCGCCGAGCGGCGGCTGCCCCAGGACGGGCGCATCAAGACCCGTGTGAAAGGCCACGAACTCGATCTGCGGGTCTCCACCCTGCCCACGGTGCACGGTGAGAGTGTGGTCATGCGGGTGCTCGACCGGGCCAGCATCCGTCTCGATCTCGAAGCCATGGGCTTTGCGCCAGACAATCTCGCCCGCTACCGGGACCTGATCGATCGGCCCCATGGCATCCTGCTGGTGACCGGCCCCACCGGCTCCGGCAAGACCACCACCCTGTATGCCTCGCTCGCCAAGCTGGACGCACCCTCGCTGAAGATCGTCACCGTGGAGGATCCCGTCGAGTACCAGTTGGAGGGGATCAACCAGGTGCAGGTGCTGCCCCAGATCGGCATGACCTTTGCCCATGCCCTGCGCTCCATCCTGCGCCAGGACCCGGACATCATCATGATCGGCGAGATGCGCGATACCGAGACCGCGCAGATTGCGGTGCAGTCGTCGCTCACCGGCCATCTGGTGCTGTCCACCCTGCATACCAACACCGCCGCCGGCGCCATCACCCGCCTCGAGGATATGGGGGTCGAGCGCTACCTGATCACCTCCACGGTCAATGGCGTGCTCTCCCAGCGCCTGCTGCGCCGCCTCTGCCCGCACTGCAGAGAACCGGAAACCCTTCCCGAGGCCACCCTTCGGAAGGCCGGTCTCGACCGCTTGGCGGCGGAGCGGGAGCTCAATCTGCACAACGCGCACGGCTGCGCCCATTGCAAGCAGACCGGTTATCTGGGGCGCACGGCGATCCACGAGCTGTTCGTGATGGATGACGCCGCCCACCGGGCGGTCCTGGACGGCGCGGATGCCACCACCCTGAACCAGGTGGCGCGGCGCAGCGGCATGCTGACCCTGTACGAGGACGGCCTGCGCAAGGTCGCCGCCGGGGAGACGTCGCTGGAAGAGCTGCTGCGCGTCACCCAGGATCAGCGCGGTGACTGAGTTCGTCTACCGCGCCGCGGACAGCGCCGGAGCCACCAGAGACGGTTCCCTGCAGGCCGCGAGCCGGGATGCCGCGCTGCGCCAACTGCGGGCCCAGGGGCTCACGCCCCTGCGCCTGGCCGAGGGGGCCGCGGGTCGATCGACGGCTCCCGCCGCCGGCGCCGGGGCCAGCGCCGGATCCGGGCCCAAGCCGAGCACCTGGCGCGGCCGCGACCGCGGTCCCAATGCCGCCGATGTCCACCATCTCACCAACGAGCTGGCGGTCATGCTGCGCGCCGGCCTGCCGCTCGACCGGGCGTTGCGGATACAGGCCGGCATGAGCGCCAAGCCGTCGCTGGGGGTGCTGCTCGAAGACCTGCTCAAGGCGGTCAAGTCCGGCAAGGGCCTGAGCCAGGCGCTCACGCCCCACCGCGCCCTGTTCGGCGACTTCTATATCAACATGGTGCGCTCCGGTGAGGCCGGGGGGCACCTGGGCGAGGTGATGGAGCGCCTCGCCGAGCACCTGGAGCGCCTGCGGGCGCTGCGCGAGAGCGTGATTTCGGCGCTGATCTACCCCGCCATCCTGGTCGTGGTGGCGATGATCTCGGTGGTGCTGATGCTGGGCTTCGTGGTGCCGCAGTTCGAGACCCTGTTCGCCGACCTGGGCGAGGGCCTGCCCATGCCGACCCGCATGATCGTCGCGCTCGGGCACCTGATCGGCGACTGGGGTTGGCTGCTGGCGCTGCTGGCCGCCGCCGGCGTCTGGCTGGCGCGCCGCTGGCTCGGCTCCGATGCCGGACGCCAGTGGCGGGATGACCGCCTGCTGCGCCTGCCGGTGTTCGGCACAGTGGTGCGCAAGTACGAGATCACCAGGTTCGCCCGCAGCCTGGGCACCCTGCTGGGCAACGGCGTGCCCATCGTCACCGCAGTCGGCATTGCCAACGACACCATGGGCAATCGCCGGTTGCGCGGCGCCATGGAGGGTATCGCGCCGGCGATCAAACAGGGCGGCCGGCTCGCCGACGCCCTGGAAGAAACCGGCCTGTTCACCCCGCTGGCGCTGAACATGGTGCGCCTGGGGGAAGAGACCGGCAGCCTGGATGCCATGCTGCTGGAGCTCGCCCGGGTGCATGACGGCGAAGTGCAGGCCGGGGTGAAACGGGCGCTGATCCTGGTGGAGCCTTTGCTGATCCTCACCCTGGGGGCGGTGATCGCCGCCATCATCGTCTCCATCCTGATGGGGATTCTGGCGGTCAACGAACTGGCCATATAGACGCGGGCGCCATTCCTGCCGGCGGGTTTAGTAGGTCGGATAAGCGCAGCGCATCCGACACCATGCGCCGCCGACCGACCACCCCGCGCGGGCAAACGCCGGATGCACCGGCCTTGCGGCCGGTTTATCCGGCCTACGCCGGCATCGGCGTCTGTGGGAGGGCCGCCCCCGGCCCGATAGGTTCGCGGTGGCACCAATCCCATGGCTATCGCGGCGAGGGCGCCGCTCCCACAAGGGCACGCTCCTGCACCGGAACGGTATCCGTAGGTCAATGGAATGGACTCCCCCTCCCTAACGGCGTCGCGTTGCGCCAGACTCGTTATTCAAGCAACCAGTCAACAGAAGGGGGAGTCCAGATGAACATTAGCAACCTTGGTGTGGATTTGGCAAAACATGTATTTCAGCTGCACGGCGTTGACCGCCATGGCCAGGTGGTAGTGAAGAAGCGGCTTCGGCGCAGGCAGATGCTGGGCTGGTTCGCCGAGCAGGCCCCGTGTCGCGTCGGCCTGGAGGCCTGTGGCGGCGCGCATTACTGGGCGCGCGAGCTGGGCAAGCTGGGATAAGCGATAGCGCATCCGACACCATGCGCTGTAGGAGGGCCGCCCCCGGCCCGATGGGTTCGCGGCGGCACCAACCCCATGGCTATCGCGGCGCGGCGCCGCTCCGACAGGGTGCCGCTCCTAAGGGAGCGGGTATTGAACTTATAATGGTATCCCGGGTCCTGCTTGGCAGCCCATCCGCACCACTTCGAGAGGTCTTCACATGCGCCTGTCCCCGCCCGCCGCCCGTCGCGCGCGCGGCTTCACACTCATCGAACTACTGGTGGTGCTCGCCATCCTGGGCCTGCTGGCTGGTCTGGTAGGCCCCCGGGTGCTGAGTCAACTGGGCGGCGCCAAGAGCAAGACAGCGGTGGTACAGATCCGCGATCTGGAACAGGCGGTAGAGTTGTTCAAGCTGGACGTGGGTCGCTTCCCCACCGGTCAGGAAGGCCTGGAGGCGCTGGCTTCCGCACCGCCCGGCGCCAACGGCTGGAACGGCCCCTACCTGCGCAAGGGCTTGCCCGACGACCCCTGGGGCAACGCCTACCACTATGAATCTCCCGGCCGCAACGGCGATATCGATATCTACACCCTGGGCGCCGACAACTCCCCGGGCGGCGACGGGGAGAACGCGGATATCGGCAACTGGCAGTGATGCCGGGCTCACCCCTGTCGTTCGCTGGGGCGGATCGCGGCGCCGGCTTCACCCTGCTCGAACTGATGGTCGCGATCGCGGTGGCCGCGCTGCTGTTGACCGCGGTACCGCCAATGCTGTCCCGCGGCCTGGATGCCATGCAATACCGCACCGCGGTCCGGGAACTGGTCGCCGGGCTCAAGGGCGCGCGGCGTGCGGCCATGGAGACCGGTCGCAGCGTCGCCTTTACCGTGGATGCCGCGGCCCATCGCTTTGGCGTCGCTCCCGAACTGCAAGGCAGCATCCCCGGGGAATTGCAGGTCCAACTGACGGTTGCCGACACCGAGATCGACAACCCCGACCGGGGCGCGATCCGCTTCTATCCGGATGGCAGCGCCACCGGCGGCAGTATCGAGCTGTTGCGGCCGGCGGGAGGCGGCGTCCGCCTGCGGGTTGATTGGCTGCTGGGCCGCGTCAGCCCGGAACCGCCGGAGCCCCGATGAACCGCCGCCAGGGGGGCTTCTCGCTACTCGAAGTGCTGGTCGCCTTTGCCATCATGGCAATGGCGCTCGGCGTCCTCTATCAGGCGCTGGGCGGCAGCCTGCGCGGCATCGGGGCGGCCGAACAGAGCACCCGGGCGGTGCTGTTGGCGCAATCCCTGCTCGACGCCCATGATCTGGTGCCGGCGGAGGGTCTCGATGAGACAGGGCAGAGCGCCGGCGGTTTCCAGTGGCGATTGCACTCGGCGCCCTATGCCCTGGGCCTGGAAAATCCGCATTGGGAGTTGCACGAGGTGCAGGCCCTGGTGCGCTGGCGCGATCGCGGCCGGGAGCGGGAGTTCGTGCTCACTACCCTGCTGCCGGTCAATCTGAGATCGCCATGAGTCGCGGCGGCCAACGCGGGTTCACGCTGATCGAGGTGGTGGTCGCCCTGGTCCTGCTGGCGGTGATCCTCACCGGCCTGATGAGCGCTCTGGTGACCTTCGCGCGCACCGGCGAGCGCGTCGACGAGCGCACCCTGGCCGGGGACGACGTGCGCCTGGTATATGCCTTTCTGAAACAGTCGCTGGAACCCGCCAGCCCCCGGTTGCGGCAGCGCCCGGAGGACTCGGTTGCGGTGAGCTGGTTGCAGGGCACGGAGTCCGAGCTGGAATGGCTGGGGCTGATGCCCGCCCGCCATGGCGTCGGCGGCCTCTACCACTTGCGGCTGAGCGCGGAGCAAGCCCCGGAGGGCGGCCGCACACTGATGCTGTATTACCTGCCCTATGCCGGCGACGATCCGCCGCCCGACTGGAGCCAGGCGAGCTCTCACCTGTTGCTCGAAGCCGTGACCGGACTGGAGATCTCCTACCGGGCGCTGGACGAGGCGGAATGGCGCACGCAATGGCTGGATACGCCGGTGCTGCCGGCGCGGGTGCAGATCTCCCTGGCGCAGGGCGGCAGCGCCTGGCCGGCGCTGATGGTGCCCGTGCTGGCCGCCCAGCCCCGCGCCGACGTCAACCGTTCCGAACCCATGGGGCGGCGCTGATGGTGGGGATCCGGTCGGCGGGCGTCGCCCTGATTGCCGTGCTGTGGATGGTCGCGGCACTCTCGGTGCTGGCCTTGGGGCTGGCGGCCACGACCAAGAGCGAGGTGCGTTCCGCGCAGGGAATCCGGGCGCGGGCCGAGGCCGCGGCGCTCGGTGACGCCGCCATTCAACTCGCGGTGCTCGAACTGCGCTCCACGGATATCGGCCATGAGGAATACAGCCACTTCGATTACCAATTGGGCGGCCGGTCGATCGCCGTCGCCGCCGTGCCGGCCGGCGGCCTGGTCGATCTCAATCAAGCCGGCGAGGAACTGCTCACCGGTTTGTTCGCGGGTACCGGCGGCCTGGAGCCCGAACTCGCCGCCCAGCTCGCGCACCGGGTGGTGGCCTGGCGCACGCCGGGACTGCAGGTGGAGGCCGAGGATTATGCCGCCGCGGGGGTCGCCTTCCGGCCGCGCGGCGGGCCCTTCGAATACCCCGAGGATCTGCTCCAGGTGCTGGGAGTCAGCTACCCGCTTTATGCTAGAGTGCGCGACTTGATTACGGTGCGCGGCGGCGGTGCCGGAGTGGCGCCCAAGGCCGCGTCCGAGGCGGTCCTCACCCTGCTCGCGGGAGGCGATCGCGATCTGGCGGCGCGCATCGCGCACAGCCGCCGGGACGACCCGGCGACCGATTTTACCGGGCTCGACAACCGTTTCTTTGGGGGAGGCAGCTCGCCGGTGTACCGAATGGATGCCAGGGTCCGCATAGGCGACCACAGCTACCGCCGCACCCGTTGGCTGGATCTCGGCCAGGGTTCCCCCGATGGCGCGCCTTGGCGAAGCTTTCGCGTCGAACCCGTGACCGGCGGTTGATGGCGTGGCGTTCGAAGCCAACAATCTCAGTCTGTTCGGCATCGATCTGGGCAATCTGGCCCAGGGCCTGCCGCGTGGCTGGGATGGCCTCAAGCGCTGGCCGCTGTTCGCCTGGTTCAAGTCCGAACAACCGGTGCTGGCGCATTGGCCCGACGGCTCGCGCCGCGTGGTGCTGGGTGCGTCCGGGGTGTCGGCCGCCGGTGAGGCGGAATTCCACGCCCTGGTCCTGCCGCCCGATGTGGTGCTGAGCCGCAGACTGCACCTGCCCCATCTGGCCGATGCCGAAATCGAGGATGCGCTGCAGCTGGAATTGCAGGCCGAAAGTCCGTTTCCCCTCGAAACCCTGGACTGGGGCTGGCGGCTGGATCGGGTGGACGAATCCGGGCTGGAGGTCAGCCTGGCGTTCGTCGCCCGCGAGCATGTCGACGCCCAGATCGCCGAGCGCCAGCAGATGCTGCCCGAGCGCTTCGAAGTCTGGGCGGATGACGATGGTCCCCTGGTATTGCGCGATCGCGGTGAAGCCCCGCGGCTGGCGCGCGGCCGGGCCCGGCGCCTGCTGGCGCTGGTGTTGCTCAATGTCATGCTGGTGGGAATCTGGACCGCGGTCCCCTATTGGCAACTGCGCCAGCGCACCATCGATGCCCAGGGCCAACTGGAAGACCTGCAACGCGCCGCCAACCCCTACCTGGGCGCGCGCGCCACCCTGGTCGAGGCCGATACCCGCGCCGCCGCGATCGAGTCCTGGCGCAATGGCCTGGCGGACATGCCGGCGCTGTTGCACAAGCTCACCGCGCTGCTTCCGGACACCGCCTATCTCAAGCGCTTCGACGCCGAGGGGCGCCGGGTGCGGATCACCGGCAGCGCCGCCGACGGCGCCGGGCTGATGGACAGCCTGCGCGCCGACCCACAGGTCAGCGAATTGCGAGCCCTGAGCCCCATCGTCCGCGGCCGCGACGGCCTCGATAACTTTTATCTGGAGTTTCAGCTGCTGCCGGCCGCGCGCCGCCCGCCGGGCGAGATCGCCACCACGCGTAACGAGGCGCGCGCGCCGTGAAGCGATATTTCCCCGGGCGGCAGGCGCGGCTGGTGGCGGTGTTGCTGCTGGTGCCCGTTGTGCTGCTCGCCGGCGCCTGGGCGGCGGAGCTGAGCGGGCGCATCTGGCGCATGGCCGAAGTGCGCGCCGACATCGAGCCCAGGTACGCGCGCCTGGCGGGCATCCAGGCGCGGGGCGAGGATATCGTCGCCGCTGACCGCGCCGCCGCCGATTGGCTTTCGCGGCGCGCCTATCCGGCGGATACCGATCTGGGCGAGATCGGCACCGAGCTGCAGCAGCGCCTGCGCCAACTCGCCGAGGCCGCCGACCTGAAGGTGGCGGGGAGCCAGATCCTGCCGGCCAGCGAGGAGCAGGGATTTTCGGTGATCACCGTGGCCGGCACCCTGGAAGGGGAGACCGGCGCGCTGGGAACTTTTTTGCTCGCCCTGGCGGCCGAAGAGCCGCCGATCCTGGTGGAAAAGCTGGCGGTGCAGGCGCCGCGCTCGCGGCGGCGGCGGGGCGAGGAGACCGCCCAGATCAACGCCCAGGCCAACATGAGCGTGTTGAGGCTCATGCCCTGATGGCCGCCGCCTACCGAGTATTCGTCTGGCTCGCGGTGGGCATTTCCTGCGCCATTGCGCTGACCTGGGCACTGATCGATGCCGACTGGCAGCCCCCGGCGCCGCACCCCGCCGAAGTGCCCGCGCCCCTGGGAATGGGTGCGGTGTCGGCGGTGGGCGGCGATGCACTGGTCGAGATCGCCGAGCGGCCGCTGTTTCTGCCCGATCGCCGGCCGCCCGAACCCGAAGTGGTGGCAGCCCCGGAGGCGGAGCCCGAGCCGGACCCGTTGGCGGATGTGGTCCTGCTGGGCATCTACGGCTCCGGGGGCAGCGCCGGCATCATTCTCGGCAGGCTCGGCAAGGATGCCGAGGCCTCCCGGCTCCGGGTCGGCGATGAATGGCAGGGCTGGCGGCTGCTGTCGATCAGCGCCACCGCCGCCACCCTGGTCGCCGCCGATGGCGAAACCCAGTCGCTGGAGCTGGAACGCCGACCCCAACAGGGCGGCATGGTGGCGCCGCCCGCCCGCGGTGGGTCCGACAAGAAAACCGCCGAGGCGCGCGCGGGCAGCCAGGCCCAGGCTCGTCAGCCAGGTCGCCCGTCCACTCCCGCAGAACGTCAGGCGGCCTTGCGCGCCGCACGCGAGCGGGCGGCGCGCTTCAACCAGTCAGAGAACAAGGATTGAGGAGCTATGAGATCTCCCGTGTCGAAAGGTCCTGTGGGCATGCGCTGCCTGGCCGCCCTCGCACTATTGATGGTCGGTTGCGCCGGCAGCCCCATCGACCAGCGCCAGGACATCGTGGTTCCCATCGCTGGCCGCGCCGCCGACCGGGTACCGGCGCCCGAGCCGGAACCCGAGCCGGAGCAGGAGCCCGCCAAGGAACCGCTGATCCTGCGCGGTGACGACCAGCTATTCAAGCCGCCGCGGCCGCTGACCCAGGGTGTGCGCTCCGGCGACCCGGTCACCCTGGACTTCGAGCAGGCGCCGGTCACCGAAGTGGTCCACGCCGTGCTCGGCGACATCCTCCAGCTGCCCTATGTGATCAACCAGCCGGTGGCGGGATCCCTGACCATCCATACCGTCCAGCCGCTCTCCCGGGAACAGTTGCTGCCCGTGTTCGAAGCGCTGTTGCAGGCCAACGGCCTCGCGCTCGCGGTGGGCGAAGGCGGGGTCTACCACGTCGGCAAGCCCGAGACCCTGCGCGGCATCGCCCCCAACCTGGGCAACCTGGGCGGCGCTCTGCCGCCCGGCCAGAACCTGGTGATCGTGCCGCTGCAATTCGTCGGTGCCCAGGCCATGGCCGACATCCTGACGCCGGTGGCCGATGAGAACGCCATCGTCCGGGTGGACGGGCTGCGCAACCTGCTCATCCTGGCCGGCACCCGCTCCCGGATCGAGGGCTATCTGGATATCGTCAAGACCTTCGATATCGACGTGCTGGATGGCATGTCGATCGGCCTGTTTCCCCTGGAGCATGTCAATGTCGCCGAAGTGGCCGCGGCGCTCGCCACCCTGTCCGGAGAGGACGGTGGGGGAGCGGCGCCGGGCAGCGGGGTCGCCGGCGACGCCGGCGGCCAAGCAGCGGCGCGGGAGGGCGCCGCCGGAGAGGGCGGCGGGGTCGGTGGCCTGGGTCTGCCCGGCCCCTTGGCGGGGCTGGTCAAGGTGGTCGCCCTGGAACGCCTCAACGCCTTGTTGATCGTCACTTCGCGGGCCTACTATCTGGACCGCGCCCGGGAGTGGATCGCGCGCTTCGATCAGCCCCGCGGCGATGGCAACGAGCCCCAGCTGTTCGTCTACGAAGTGCAGAACGGCACCTCCGAGCATCTGGCGCAGTTGCTCAACGCCCTCTATGGCGGCAGCACGACTTTTTCCGGCGGCGCCGATTCCGGGGTGGCGCCGGGCCTCGGCAGCTCGCGGCTGGGCGGCGGAGCCCTGGGCGGCAGCCGGGGCAGGAACGGAATCGGTGGCGGCATCGGCGGCAGCGGCAGCGGCGGCGCCTTCGGCAGCAACCGCAGCGGCTTTACCTCCAGTGACATCGGCGGCACCAGTGGCGTGCTGGGTGGATCCGGCGGCCTTACCGGCGGCGGCCTGCCGGGCGGCGGGCGGTCCCGGGGAGAGGGCGCGCCCGATGCCGCCGTGGTCGAGTTCGGCCCGGATGTCCGCGTGGTCTCGGATGAGTTCAACAACGCGCTGCTGATCCATGCCCCGCGCCGAGACTACGACAAGATCCGCGAGGCGCTGCGCCGCCTCGACGTGCCGCCCACCCAGATCCTCATCGAGGCCAGCATTCTCGAAGTGACCCTTATCGACGAACTGAGCTACGGGCTGCAATGGGCATTCAACAACGGTCTGGGCGGCAATGGCCGTACCGGCACCGGCCTGTTCAACCCCAACTCCTCCGGCGGCATCGGCGCCGAACAGCCGGGCTTCTCCTACACCATCACCAACCGCGCCGGCGAGGTGCGGGCGGTGCTCAATGCCCTGGCGCAGAAAAACCTGGTCAATGTCATCTCCAGCCCCAGCATCATGGTGCTCGACAACCACAATGCCCAGATCCAGGTGGGCAACCAGCAGCCGATCCGCTCCTCCGTCGTCCTCACCGACGGCGGCAACACCCAGACCTCGATCGAGTTCAAGGACACCGGGGTCCTGCTCGACGTACTGCCCTCGGTGAACGCCGGCGGCCTGGTGACCATGGATGTGTCCCAGGCGGTGACCGACGTGGGCCCGGTAGACGAAGCCACCGGGCAGCGCAGCTTTCTCCAGCGCCAGATTCTCAGCCGGGTCTCGGTGCGTTCCGGCGAGACCGTGGTGCTCGGCGGCCTGATCCGCGACAACACCTCGCAGGGCAATCTGGGCGTGCCCTTCCTCAAGGACATCCCCCTGCTGGGCAACCTGTTTCGCACCCAGTCGCGCACCACCGACCGCACCGAGCTGGTGGTGCTGATCACCCCCCGCGCCCTCAAGAACGACGAACAACTCCGCGCGGTGTCCGATGAAATGCGGCGGCGGTTCTCCAACTCCCTGGGTGGCATCGTCAACTGGGAGGAACTCCAGTCCGACGACGCCCCCGCCGAGGCCGAAGCCGAAGAGCAGGAATAGCCCTGTAGGAGGGCCGCCCCCGGCCCGATGAATGGAATGTGACGCCGGGGTGGATGAGGTCCGGCGGGCGACGAAGGGGAACCTGGGCAACGAATCTTTCACCGCGCAGGTGTCGGCGGCCTTGGGAAGGCGGGCCGCGCCTGGGAAGCCCGGCCGGCCACGCAAGCGTGTGGAAACCGAAGTCCAAAATCCGGTCCTTACATGACCTGAAACCGTGGTCTGCCCCTGGTTTCTCATGCCCTCGGCCCTCACCGCCGGTGCGAAGAAGGAATGGCGTAGGTCACGACTGCATGGGCTACCGGCTTTTCCTGGCCGTCCGAATAGATGTTCACCTCGGTTAATACGGAGCGGCGGCCCAGATGGAGCGGGGTGCCCTTGGCCAGCAGGGCCTTGCCGGCTTCCGGCTTGCGCAGGAAGTTGATGTTCAGGTTGCTGGTGACCGCGAGCGGCACGATACCAATATGGGACAAGACCACTATGTAGGCGGTGGTGTCGGCGACGGCCATCATGGTGGGGCCGGACACGGTGCCGCCGGGACGCAGGTGGGATTCGTCCACCGGTTGGCGCGCCCACGCTTCCTGTTCATCGACCTTTTCGACCACGATGGTGGACTGGGGAAATTGGTCCCTCATGAATGACTGTAGCTCTTCCGCACTGGCCTGAATCGGCATCGCCCGGTTCCTCATATTGATCAACGAGTTGGTCGTTTCAGTGACGCGGACCGGTGTGCCTGCTCCAGTGCTTGCCGGCCAGTTCAAACGCAGGCAGCTGCCGGGCGGCCTCGCTGACGGGGCGGATATCCATCCGCTCCGCCTGGGCACAATGTCACCCGGTACGCCCCGTGCATCGGCGCTGCACTCACAGGCGTCAGCCGCCGGCGGGCAGCTTGCGGCGCAGGAACTCGAAAGACAATATAAGGACAGACCACGGTTTTCTGATAGGCGTGATCGGCCGAAATGCCTGCTGGGAGTCATCCCATGGCTCGCCGCGCCCGCCTCCCACTGGCGAACGGTCAGGGAGAGGCTAACGCGCGGGGCAACGAATCCTTCGCCGCGCAGGTGTCGGCGGCCTTGGGCAGGCGGGCCGCGCCTGGGCAGCCCGGCCGGCCACGCAAGCGTGTGGAAACCGAAGTCCAAAATCCGTTCCTTACATGACCTGAAACCGTGGTCTGTCCCTGGTTTCCCTTGACCGTGCCCCTGGCGCGGCTGTGGGCTCAGTAGTGGTCTCCCGACAGCCTGAGAACTCACGAGCAATCACTTGATCTCGTTTCGTTCGGTCTTGGGCGCCTAAAAGCTGTATTTTTGACAAATACAGTAAAAAACAAGGATAAAACGTATATAAATATGGTTTTTAGTGTTACTTTTGACAAAACCAGTCAATTTATCAGCTTAGAGGAGAGCCGGTGCTAATCGAATTTAGCGTGGCCAATTTTCGTTCCCTGTACGAACGTCAAACTTTCAGCATGTCCCGGGCCAAAGGCAACGAGCTGGCGGAATCCAACACGTTCACCGCCCGGGCGGCCAATGACTACCCACTATTGCGCTCCGCGGCAATCTACGGGCCCAATGCCGGGGGCAAGTCCAATTTTCTTTATGCGTTGCAGGCAATGAAGAGAATCGTGGTGGAATCGGCAACAGGGCTGCAACGCGGCGACAAGCTGCCGGTAACGCCGTTCCGTCTGAGCAAAGCCGCACGGGCGGCACCCAGCGAATTTGAGGCGACGTTTATTGTCGACGGTGTCCGCTATCAATATGGCTTTACAGCAACAGCGGACCGTATCCACGAAGAATGGCTGCTGGCCTATCCCAAGGGGCGCGCCCAACGCTGGTTCGGCCGTGAATGGGATGACGCAAAACGCCAATACGCCTGGGAATTGGGCAGCAGTCTCACCGGAGAAAAGCAGCTTTGGCAAAAGAGCACCCGCGAGAATGCACTGTTTCTGTCGACGGCTGTCCAGCTTAATAGCGAACAATTACAGCCCATTTATGACTGGTTCAAAACCACCTTGCGCATGGCCAATGTCTCTGGCTCGAACCCCGGTTTCAGTGCGTCCCTGTGTGAAAAAAAGGAGAAGTCGCGTGTAATGGAGTTTCTGCACGCGGCGGATCTGAGCATTGCAGACATCCTGGTCGAAAGGAAACCCTTCAATGTCAGCGAGTTGCCGGACGATGTGCCCGATTACGTCAAGAAAGCGCTTGCCGATGAACTCGAAAATAAAAAGCTGCTCGACATCAAGACGGTGCACAACAGCAGCGAGGGAGAACGTATCACCTTTGAGTTTGAAGAGGAATCGGACGGTACGCGGAAGCTGTTTGCCTTCGCTGGACCCTGGCTGGACAGCCTCGCCAACGGCTACGTGCTGTTCATCGACGAGCTGCACGATAATCTGCACCCTCGCCTCGTGCAATTTCTCGTACAGTTGTTTCACAGCAACCAAACCAACCCCAAAAACGCGCAATTGGTATTCACGACCCACGAAACGTCCATTCTCAACCAGGACGTTTTCCGCCGCGATCAGATCTGGTTCTGCGAGAAGGATAACCGGCAGGCGTCGGTGCTCTATCCACTGACGGATTTCAGCCCGCGCAAGGGTCGCGAGAATCTGGAACTGGCCTACTTTTCCGGCCGATATGGCGCGCTGCCTTATGTCAGGCCACTGAAAAAGCAGGCCGAATATGGGCACCGATAATCTGTTTCACAAGCGCAAGGCGCGCACTGCGCGGCAATTGTCGCGCAGAAAAGCGCGGCGTGCGCCCTATGCCAAAGTGTTGATTGTCTGCGAGGGGGAAAAGACAGAGCCTCATTATTTTTCCGGACTGAAGGATCATTATGAGCTCAACAGTGCCAATGTCGAAATCTGCGGTGACTGCGGCTCCGATCCGGTGGGCATCGTCAATTACGGTAAACAGCGCTACCGGGAGGAACGGGATGTGGGTGATGCCTTCGACAAGGTATATTGCGTCTTCGACAAGGACGCTCACACAAACTACCAGCGGGCAATAGACCTTATTCGCGGGGCAACGCCAAAAGACACCTTCGTGGCCATCAATTCCGTGCCCTGCTTTGAATACTGGCTGTTGCTGCATTTTGATTATACGACGCAGCCTTTTTCGGGCCAGCTTGGGAAGAGTGCTTGCGCCCAGGTGATCGACGCGTTGAAAAACTTTATACCGGACTATGCCAAAGGTGATGGCGACATATTTCCCAGGCTGGTGGACCAGTTGCCTTTCGCCATCGACAACGCCGAGCGGGCCCTGCGGGCCGCCACGGCCAATGATACCGACAACCCGACCACCCGAGTGCATGAACTGGTGCGGTTTCTGCAGACAGAGCCGGATCGGCAGGGGCCTTGATGCAGGCGCTCGGCCAGCGGTAGGTGCAGTATGTGAATCGCGCCTACCGCCGTAGCGCGAGCTTGTGGGAGGGGCGGTTTCGTTCCTGTCCCGTCCAGGAAGCGGCGTATCTATGGGCGTGCCAGCGCTATATCGAGCTGAATCCAGTGCGGGCCGGCATGGTGGCGCATCCAGCCGAATACCCTTGGTCCAGCTACTGGGCGCACGGTCAGGGAGAGGCTAATGCACGGGGACACCCGCATCCGCTTTATCTCGCGCCAGGAACAGATGGCGCTGGCCGACAGGCGGCCTATCGTGAATTGTGCTGTGATGAGTTGGAGCCGAGGCTCGTGGCTGAGGGCCGGCGGGCGACGAAGGGGAACCTTGCGCTGGGCAACGACTCCTTCGCCGCGCAGGCGTCGGCGGCCTTGGGAAGGCGGGCCGCGCCTGGGAAGCCCGGCCGGCCACGCAAGCGTGTGGAAACCGAAGTCCAAAATCCGGTCCTTACATGACCTGAAACCGTGGTCTGCCCCTGGTTTCTCATGCCCTCGGCCCTCACCGCCGGTGCGAAGAAGGAATGGCGTAGGTCACGACTGCATGGGCTACCGGCTTTTCCTGGCCGTCCGAATAGATGTTCACCTCGGTTAATACGGAGCGGCGGCCCAGATGGAGCGGGGTGCCCTTGGCCAGCAGGGCCTTGCCGGCTTCCGGCTTGCGCAGGAAGTTGATGTTCAGGTTGCTGGTGACCGCGAGCGGCACGATACCAATATGGGACAAGACCACTATGTAGGCGGTGGTGTCGGCGACGGCCATCATGGTGGGGCCGGACACGGTGCCGCCGGGACGCAGGTGGGATTCGTCCACCGGTTGGCGCGCCCACGCTTCCTGTTCATCGACCTTTTCGACCACGATGGTGGACTGGGGAAATTGGTCCCTCATGAATGACTGTAGCTCTTCCGCACTGGCCTGAATCGGCATCGCCCGGTTCCTCATATTGATCAACGAGTTGGTCGTTTCAGTGACGCGGACCGGTGTGCCTGCTCCAGTGCTTGCCGGCCAGTTCAAACGCAGGCAGCTGCCGGGCGGCCTCGCTGACGGGGCGGATATCCATCCGCTCCGCCTGGGCACAATGTCACCCGGTACGCCCCGTGCATCGGCGCTGCACTCACAGGCGTCAGCCGCCGGCGGGCAGCTTGCGGCGCAGGAACTCGAAAGACAATATAAGGACAGACCACGGTTTTCTGATAGGCGTGATCGGCCGAAATGCCTGCTGGGAGTCATCCCATGGCTCGCCGCGCCCGCCTCCCACTGGCGAACGGTCAGGGAGAGGCTAACGCGCGGGGCAACGAATCCTTCGCCGCGCAGGTGTCGGCGGCCTTGGGCAGGCGGGCCGCGCCTGGGCAGCCCGGCCGGCCACGCAAGCGTGTGGAAACCGAAGTCCAAAATCCGTTCCTTACATGGCCTAAAACCGTGGTCTGTCCCCGGTTTCCCTACGCGATGGCACGCCGTCGTAGGTCGGATAAGCGCAGCGCATCCGACACCTTGCCCGCCGACCGGCCAGCGCGGGCAAACGCCGGATGCACCGGCCTCGCGGCGGATTTATCCGGCCTACACCGGAACCGGCGTTTGTAGGAGGGCCGCCCCCGGCCCGATGAATTCGCGGCGACACCAAACCCCACCGCCATCGCGGCGGGGGCGTTGCTCCCACAGGGGCGCCGCTCCTACCCGGGTTGGTGATTGGTGTAGGAGGGCCGCCCCCGGCCCGATGGGTTTGCGGTGGCACCAAACCCCACCGCCATCGCGGCGGGGGCGCCGCTCCCACAGGGGCGCCGCTCCCACAGGGGCGCCGCTCCTGCGATTCCCAGGCTTCCCCAAGCCCTTGCAATCCCCGCCGGGATACCTTCCAATTCGCCGCCGGCCGTAGCTGCCCAAACTGATTGATTGATGAGGAACCCGCCTTGTTGAAACAATTTCCGGCCATCGTGCTGACCGTCCTTCTCGCCGCCTGCGCCTCGGCGCCCCAGCCGGCGCCGGAACCCGAGACGCCCCAGCAGGCGTTGAGCGAGCGTGTTGAAGCCTATTACCAGGCCCTGATCGCCAGGGACTACAAGGGCGCCTACCAATTCTTCACCCCGGGATACCGATCCACCTGGTCGGTCACCGATCACTACCAGATCCACCCCATCATCGGCACCTGGCTGAGCGCCGAGGTGCTGTCCGTGGACTGTGTCAGCGAGCAGGCGTGCGACGTCAGCGTGCGCACCAGCTTTCGGTTCCAGGAAAACATCGAACCCCTGGGCGGTCAGGAGATCCCCATGGACCTCAAGCACCGCTGGTTGAAAACCGAGGGCGACTGGTACTACCTGCCCAAGCAGTAGCAGGGCCCCGGCCCGATGGGTTCGCGGCGGCACCAACTCCATCGCCATCGCTGCGGGTCGGTGCTCGTTGTAGGAGGGCCGCCCCCGGCCCGATGATGGGGTTGCGGTGGCACCAACGCCATCGCCGCGCCATCAACGCGCCGCTCCCACCTGCTGGAATTGCAAGTCCGGCACTGCGAGTTAGGTCACATTCCTGTCATGGGGTTCAACTATGTCCCGCAAGCCATGGAAATATAACTGTTCGATTGTTGAATTCCTTTTTTGAATGGGGTTAGTATCGGCGCGCGGGTGGCGGCCACTGGGCCACATGGGCCATCGAGCCGGACAGCGTTTTCTCAGGGATTCCCACGCTTGCACGGCCTCGCGAACCTGTGTGATACTGCCGCCGCCGGTAGGGCGTGGCCCAATCAGGGACTCTCAGCGGGCGCAAGCCTGCGAAACACTGTCAATCTCAACGACAAAGGGTATCGTGCAATGAAAAAAACGTTTCTCAGGTCTGCAGCCATAGCCATGGCGGTAACCGGGGCCAGCGCCGCTCACGCGGTACATGTCAATACCGACGGCCTCGGCGAGGTGCTTCTGTACCCCTATTACACGGCACAGAACGACTTCGTTACCGCAGTGCATGTGGTCAATACCACCGACCAGGCGAAAGCCGTCAAGGTGCGCTTCCTCGAAGGCAAGAACTCCAGGGAAGTGCTTGACTTCAACCTCTATCTGTCGCCGTTCGATGTCTGGACCGGTACCGTGGTCCCCGACGCCGCCAATGGCGCCAAGCTGATCTCCACCGACACCTCCTGTATCGCCCCCAACCAGCTTCCGGCGGGCGGCCAGCCGTTCCGGAATTTTGAGTTCGCATCCGACCCCAACTCCGGTGATCCCAACCGTCGTGCAGAGGGTTACATCGAGCTGATCGAGATGGGCGTGTTGAACGTTCCCGCTCAGATCGACGCGGTCACCCACGACGCGACTGGCAACCCGGATAACTGCTCTGTAATCACCAACGCTGATTTCAACGGCACCGTTGGCGTTTCTGAGCCCGTCGGCGGACTGTTCGGCTCCGGACACCTGGTATCGGTCGAGGGTGGCGTGCGCACCTCCTATGATCCAGTGGCCTTGGATGATTTTTCCGATGCTCCGATCTGGTTCACCTCCGGCAGCACGTCTCCCAGCCTGACCGACGTATTCCCGCCGACCGCCGATATCCTGGACGGCAACCAGGTGATCTTCTACGACGCCGGCATTCCGGAAGCGATCGATGCGGTCTCCGCGGCGCTGACCCAGGACGAGATCTACAACGAGTACACCATCGACGCCGGGCGGATGTCGCAGACCGACTGGATCGTGACCTTCCCCACCAAGCGGTTCTACGTCAATGTGGCGGATCCGGTTAACGATCCCACCCAGCCGTTCCAGAACCCTTGGTTGACAGCTGACTTGGCGGCCTGCCATAACGTCGAGTTCGAATACTTCAACCGCGAAGAACAGGGCATTACTCCGGGTACCGGCGACTTCTCGCCGGCGCCGGTGATCCCCGGTTTTGCGCTCTGCAACGAGGTCAACACCCTGACCCTGTACCGCAGCGGCACCGACCCGGATGACGGTCGCCTGTTCGGTGCGGTATCCACCGCGGCGGCACTGGCCATCGACAATTTCCAGGCCGGCTGGATGCGTATGGGCTTCGCCAGTGGTAGTGACGCCCAGGGCGATTACGGCTTCATTACCAGCGCCAACGGCGTGACGGCCAATGGCCTGCCGGTGATCGGCTTCTCGGCTTCGCGCAATGTCAACACCGTGGACGTACAGATCGATGGTCTGAACGTTTACTCCGCGGTGATGGGCAGCAATGTCCATAAAGGCAACAAGGACATCTTTCAAGATTAATTGATCAGATTGTCGATGCCGTGAAAAGGGCGCCTGCGGGCGCCCTTTTTTTTCGTTGTGGCGCGGATATTTCCTGGTGCTGAGCGGGCGCGATCTGTGGAGCGGATCACATCCCTGGCCGCGGCTCCTGGTGATAGATCAAAAAACCACGATCAGGGCACGGCCAGGGCTTTCCCTGGTGCAAACCCTGGGGGATAATGCCCGCGCAACCCGCCCCCGGCAGAGCCAGTTCCTGGCGGACCGCCGCGATGCGCGGATTTGGGCATGAGCCCGGCTTCAGGAGATATCGATGAAGAACTATTCAGGGTTTCAAGTCGTCGCTCGCGCCGGCGCAGGCCTACTGCTGCTGAGCACAGCGCTCACTGCCTGGGGTGTTTCCATCATCCTGACCGGCGACACGGGCGGCACAGTGAGTTGCACCACCTCGCTGGTCACGGTTACCGACGGTAACGTCACCGCCGAGGTACCCACCGCCTGCATCCCCGGTGACGGCGGTGGCGGTGATCCGCCGCCACCCGGCAGCTTCACCCTGTCGGTGGGCAAGGCCGGCACGGGTAGCGGCACGGTGACCAGCAGCCCGACTGGCATCAATTGCGGTGCGGACTGTAGCCAAGCCTATACCGACGGGACTTCCGTGTCCCTGTCCGCCGTGCCGGCCACCGGATCCTCCTTCGACAGCTGGTCCGGCGCCTGCACGGGCACTGGTACCTGTAACCTGAGCATGACGGCAAATCGGTCGGTGACCGCGACCTTTACCGCAGACACGCCGCCCCCGGGTCAATGCGGGACCTTGCCCCCGGATGTCGATGTGGTAAACACCGGGAGCATTGCCACCCACTGGCCACAGCAGAGCTTCTTTCCTTTCCCGCAGGATATTGTCGCCTTTCAGTTTACCGTGCCCCCTGGTTTTGCACAGCGAGGCACTTTCACTGCGACCAAGACCAGTGCATCTCCGCGCTCCAAGCTGGTGGTGATTTCTACCTGTCCCGGTGTGTTGGCGCCAGTCGGCGGGCAGTCGTCTTGTGTGGTTCAGAATCTGGAGGCGTCTACGGTCTACCTGAGCGCCAATTCCAGCTCCAGCAGTTACTACTGCAAGTTGAGCCCTGGCCAGACGTACTACGCCAATGCCGTATCCAAGCAAGCCATCGGTGATACGGCCTACACTTGCAGCAGCACCACCAACTGCTCGTTCCTCGGTAGCCGCAGTTCGCCTTTCTGATTTGGCTGCCCTAAAAAACGCCCGCATTGGTTACAATGCGGGCGTTTTTTCGTTCACCAATCCGCTTCGGAAGTTTTGCCCATGACCATCGAACTGCCCCGCCTTCGCGCCTGCCTCGGCCTGGTGCTGTCCCTCGCCGTGCTGGCGTCACCGCTGGCCGCTGCCGCCGAGGAAACCCAGACCTATCCGGACGATACCCCGGTTTTGCAGCACGGTGACACCCTGATCACCCTGGGCGATATCCGCCGTTCCGTGGAGTTGACCATTCCACCCGATAAGGCGCGCCGCTTCTACGCCGAGCGCAAGCGCGTCACCCAGCACGCGGGGAATTTCTTTGTGGTGCGCAAGCTGGCCGAGGAAGCCCTGGCGCGCGAGCTGACCGCCGACGAGCGTTTCCGGGCGGAAGAGGCGCGGATGCGCGCCCTGAGCCAGGTGCAGCTCGATCATATAGTCGCCCAGGAAACACAGCCCGACTATGAAGCGGTGGCGCGCGAGGAATGGCAGGCGCATCCCGAAAAGTTTCAGGCGCCCGAAGCCGTGCAGGTCTCCCATATCCTGATCAACACCGGCGAGGAGCGCAGCGATGCCGAGGCCCTGGCCCGTGCCCAGGAAGCGCTGGCCAAGGCGCAGTCCGGTGTCGACTTCGCCGCCCTGGTGGCCGAATATTCCGACGACCCCTCGGCGGCGCAGAACCAGGGCGACATGGGTTTCTTCCAGCGCGGACAGATGGTCAAGCCCTTCGAGGAGGCCGCCTTCGCCATGACCGAGCCCGGTGAGCTGAGCGCCCCGGTGAAGACCAAATTCGGCTATCACGTACTGCGCTTCGAGGACCGCCGCGAGGCCGGTTTGGTGCCCTTCGAGGACGTCCGCGAGCGCCTGATCGCCAAACACAAAGAGGAATTCCGCACCCGCATCGTCAACCGCGAGATCGATCGCATCGGCAACCTGGAGGGCGTGGAGACCAACTACGACGCCCTGATCAGTCTGTATCGTCCCATCGACTTCAAGGGCGCCCGTGCCCAATCCACCCCGGCGGAGGATGAGCAGGCGACCGAGTAGCAGCGTGCGCGGCGAATGCGGCGGTGCGACCGGGCCGGGGTTTTGCCGGATGCGCCGCTGCGCGGCTTATCCGGCCTACGGAATGAGCGTGCCTTGTAGTCGTAGGGTGAATAAGCCGCAGGCGCATCCACCAAAAGTTTGCGGAGTGGTTCGCCGGGGCTTGCCGGACGCGGCCCACGGGATGCACGAGCCTTGTCGGGTGGCTAAGCCGCAGGCGCATCCACCAAAAGCTTGCCGAGCAGTTCGCCGGGGTTCGCCGGACGCGGCCTGCGGGATGCACGAGCCTGGTAGGGTGAATAAGCCGCAGGCGCATCCACCAAAAGTTTGCGGAGTGGTTCGCCG
>OJBO01000453.1_pt1 | contig 23530 bp, 25 predicted proteins | sample 1590461 | NCBI WGS metagenome assembly OJBO01 (sample SAMN05416836, study PRJEB24817) | seawater metagenome | isolation source: Sea water | place: Canada:Atlantic | collected 2013-07 | reverse complement strand
TCTACACCTCTCTATTCGTCGGCAGCGTCAGATGTGTATAAGAGACAGCCATAGTATTATGGCAAAATAATGGTTTTACAGATAGAATACTGTAAGGGAAACGTTAAGGTTTAAATATTAAAATTTTTTAAAAAATAACCCCTTTTCATTTGAAAAGGGGTTGAAAGCTTTAGCCGAAAGAATTTACTGTTTTGTAAAAGTCAAAATGATATTTGTGGTAGAAGTTACAGTAAATCCACCTTGGGACATCGTTTGAACTTCTTGACCTTTTAATACCATAGTATCATCAGTTAACTGTACAATTGTTATTTCATCAGTTTCATTATCAACTGTTACATTGAGCGTGTTTCCATTCATGCTCCACTCGCCACTTGAAAGAAATTCTAAATTCTCAATGTTTTGGGTAGTTGACTGACCATTAGCAGTTGTTGTCAGTTCAATACTATAACTGCCGTCAGAAACTACTTTGTTGGGATTTTCAGTAAAAGTAAGCGTGTAGTCTACATCATAGCCTTCTCCATTAAAAGTAGCCGAAATATTTTGACCTTGTCCAGAAGTTTCTGTTGCTCCAGAATAATCTACTGTTGTTCCTTTCCATACGCCAACAATATTGCCATTATTTTCAAGTGCAGGATTATTATCATCTTTGGAACAAGAAATGGTTAATGAAATAAATGCTGTAAAAAGGATTAATTTAAAAATTTTCATAGGTAATATTTTACGTGTTAATAAAAAGTTAAAGCGCGCAATATATAACTTTTATCAAACGTAAAAAAAGAGTTTTTTGTTTTTTTAGAATTGCTTAAAACAGCCCGTGAAGTTCCGCATCTATCTTGTTGATTACCTGACCCAAATGCTCCGGATCGTCCACAAAATTTATATTGTCCACGTCAAAAATAATGAGGTTGCCTCTATCATAATTATGAATCCACGCTTCGTAACGTTCGTTCAAACGACTTAAATAATCAATACTGATGGAATTTTCATAATCGCGTCCCCGTTTGTGTATCTGGTTCACCAAATTCGGAATGCTGCTACGTAAATAAATAAGCAGGTCGGGCCCTTCGGTTACGCTTTCCATTAAATCGAAAAGCGAGCGGTAATTCTCAAAATCACGGTTTGTCATTAGGCCCATGGCGTGTAGGTTTGGAGCAAAAATATAGGCATCTTCGTAAATAGTACGATCTTGAATTACGTTCTTTCCTTTTTCACGAATTTCGAGAATTTGGCGAAAGCGGCTGTTCAAAAAGTAGATTTGAAGGTTGAAGGACCACCGCTCCATTTGGTTGTAAAAATCGTCCAAATAGGGGTTGTCTTCCACATCTTCATAATGGGCCTGCCATTTGTAATGTTTTGCCAATAAACGGGTAAGGGTGGTTTTTCCAGAACCTATGTTTCCTGCAATTGCAACGTGCATACTTATTCTTTAGTTGGGATGGTTAGTTTAAATGTGTGCAAATTTTCGCCGTCATAAATATACAGGAAATCATTGGTAAGCTGCAAGTCCTTAATTGTTATTTCGGGTAATTTCAGCTGCACAGATTTGTGGTTTAGTGTTTCGTTCCGTTTAGCAAAATCTGGAAGGTAATAAAGTGCGTTTTGCTTTAAAGCGATCAAATTTTCATTCTGTTGAACAATTTTTTCATAGTTTTCAGAAGGTACTTCGTTCAGAATACTTCCGTAGATATTGAAGGCGCGCAGTTTTTTTTCAGTCAGTGCAAAACAGTAATTAAAATTACTCGCCTGCGAAAGCAGTTTCCCCGGAAATGGTTGCGATACTACTGTTTGCAGTTTTGAACCGTAATTATACATTTCCAGTTGTTGCGTATCCACATTAAAAAGCCACAAGCTGTTGCTGCCAGCGTTGGTTGCGGTGCTTACGTTCAAAAACTGTGGTAGATTGTTAAAATTAATACGTTCTATTTCGTTGAGTTTGTTGTCCAGCATCACCACCGTGTTTGTGTCCTGGAAAAAGGCAATCACTTTCAGTGGATTGATTATATCCACCGATGTTATCCGCCCTAATTGTAAATCATTAAAAAGAAAGTTACCATCTGGGCCTTGTTTTTTCAGTACCCGGTCTTTTATAAAGTAGGCATTTTTGTAGTTGTCAAAACCAATAAACTTATCGGCAACAAAGGGAACCTTACCCTCAAGAGTAACGCTTTGGGCAATGCCAAATTGGCAAATAAGCAGAAAAAAGAGGAAAAGCTGTTTCATCTGTATAAAATATTTGAGAAATAGGAAGATGGAATGCCCACAGCATCTATCTTCATTTGGTTTACAATCTTTTAATGGCATTTCATAAAGTTGGCAAGTTACAAAATGAAGGTTTTATATAAACGAAAAATAATGTAACAGATTATAACTTGGTTCGTCTTAGTGGTAGTGGACAGAAATTTGTTCAAACAAATTAAACTAATTTTAAACATTTTAGTCAAAGTGTTTTAACTTTGACACTTACCATCAAAATATTATTTATGATACGATATACCTTAATACTTTTATTATTTTTCTCATTTACCATAAATGCCCAAAACATAAGTGGCCAAGCTTATTATGAATCCAAAACAACAGTTGATCTTGATGCTTTTGGCGGTAATCGTGAAATGACGGAAGAAATGAAAAAGATGATTGCCGAACGGATGAAAAGTATGCTTGAAAAAACATACATCCTTACCTTCAATAAGGACGAATCAATTTATAAGGAACGGGAAAAACTGGATGCCACGCCAATGAACCCTGGCTTTAAAATGATGATGAGCAGTTACACGCCCGGGGCACAGTATAAAAACCTTAAAACAGGGCAGATTGTAGAAGAGAACGAATTTTTTGGAAAGCAATTTTTAGTGACAGATTCCATTAAGTCTTTAGATTGGCAAATAACCAAGGAATCTAAAACTATTGGGCAATACATCGCTTTTAAAGCTACAGCTATGAAAAAGGTAGATCCCAATGATTACAGCATGGCACGCCCCAAAAAGAAAGACGAAAGGGAAAATGCCGAAACAAAAAATGACACCGCCCAACCACAAGACCCAATGGATATGATTGAAATTCCAGAAGAAATTGAGGTTACGGCTTGGTTTACCCCACAGATTCCCGTGAGCAACGGCCCCGGGGAATATGCCGGACTGCCCGGACTTATTTTGGAATTGAACGTTTATAGAACCACACTTTTGTGTTCCAAAATAGTGATGAACCCGAAAGAAGCTGAAAAAATTGAACCTCCCAAAAAAGGAAAAGAAGTAACCCGCGAGGAATATGTAAAAATCGTAAAAGAAAAAACAGACGAGCTTCGTGAAAACTTTCAAAATCGTGGGGGCAATGGTCGTCGCGGGGGAGGATTTTAATTAGAAATGCCACTTTGTACATTTTGTGAAAACTTCCGTGTTTTTTTGTTTAAACTATTCCCTTTCCCATTAAATCGAATGAAATTTCAATGAATAAATTCATTACAATTTTTTACTTGCTTTTCTCCTTTTCACTTTCAGCCCAAAGCATAAAAGTAAAAGGAACCATAAAAGACAGCATTGGAAATCCGCTGGAATTTGCCAATGTTATTGCGTCCCTAAAATCTTCTGGAGCCACGGAATCCTACGGAATCACAAACTACCAAGGGCGATACCAACTCGATCTTCCGAAAGGAAATACGTATGTTTTAAGAGCAAGCTTTCTAGGCTATGAATCCAAGGAACAAACCGTTAACGTTACCGCTAATACGGAAAATATTGATTTGGATTTCATTTTAAACCCGCAGGAAAACCAACTGGACGATGTGGAAATTGTTTATGAAATGCCCGTAACCGTTAAAGGCGACACCATTGTTTACAATGCGGATAGCTTCACAAATGGCGATGAAAGAAAGTTGGGCGATGTAATGAAAAAACTTCCGGGAGTGGAAGTAAATGATGAAGGGGAAATCCAGGTAGAAGGGAAACCGTGAGTAAAGTCATGGTGGAAGGCAAAGATTTTTTTGATGGAGACAGTAAGCTAGCCACAAAAAATATTCCCGCCGATGCCGTTGATAAGGTTGAAGTACTTCGAAACTATAACGAAGTAAGCCAAATGCGCGGTCTTGGAAACGATCGCGACAATGTTGCCATAAACATCAAATTGAAAGAAGGGAAGAAAAATTTCTGGTTTGGAGAGGTTACGGCTGGCGCAGGAATTGCAGATGAATATGGCGATGATACTGGACGCTATCTAGTACATCCGAAGCTTTTCTATTACAGTCCTAAATACAGTATTAATGTAATTACCGATTTCAACAATATTGGGGAAGTGCCTTTTACTTTTCGCGATTATTTCAACTTTACGGGTGGGTTTAAAAACTTTAACAAAGGTGGTGGAACCAGTTTTAGGATTAGCGACAGCGACCTCGGTTTTGCTGTTTCGCAAAACGATCGTGCAAAAAACATCGATGCTAAATTTGTTGCCGGAAACTTCAGCTATGCTGTGAACGACAAACTGGATATAAGTGGCTTCGGAATTTTGAGCGACAATAAAACAAATATCGTCAACAATAGTATTCGCCAATATATTTTAACGGGAATCACGGAGAATACAAATACCGAAAACGACCAGCGCAACCAATTGGGAATGCTAAAATTGAGCAGTACCTATAAACCAAACACAAATTTTCAGTTAGATTATGACGCACTTATTAAAACTTCCAAACAAACAGAGGACGATACTACCATTTCAATAGTGGGCGGTAACCAAAATGATATTGCCGAAGTGAAGGAGAATAAACCTTTTTCCATCAACCAAACGGCGAACGCTTATTATACTTTAAACGATAAAAACATTTTTGCAGCGGAAGTTCAGCATCTCTATCAAAACGAAGATCCGTTTTATCAAGCCGTACAGGATTCAATTCCCTTTCGTGGCGTTTTTACACAGATAAATCCGTTGGATCCTTTCAATAGTGATGCTGATACTTTTGATCCTTTAGAGCAATCGGATCGCTACAGCGTAAATCAAAATAAAACTGTAAAAAGCCATAAACTAGACGCAAAGGTTGATTATTACTACGTTTTGAATAACGTTAGCAACCTTAGTTTTACCGTTGGAACTACATACAGCAAGCAGAAATTCAACTCGGGAATTTTTCAGATTTTAGACAACGGCAACCGAAATGATTTTACCGACGACAATTTCAACAACGATGTAGCTTATACTTTTACAGATGCATTTTTTGGGCTACATTATAAACTGAAAAGCGGCAAATTCATATTTAATCCAGGCATTACACTTCATAATTATAATCTGAAAAATGAGCAATTGGGAACTGTTTCCACTCAAAATGATTGGATGGTTTTACCCGATGTAAATGTTGTTTTGGAACTTAAGAAAAGCGAAAACCTGCGCTTCAATTACGCGATCACTTCAGAATATAGCGATGTGAATAATTATGCACAGGCTTATGTTTTTAATAATTATAACAGACTTTTTCGAGGAAATCGTGAACTTGAGAATTCACTTTCGCACAGTTATAATTTGACCTATTTCAGTTTCAATCTTTTCAACTATACCAACATTGGAGGGAATGTGAGTTACACACGACGGATTGACGCCATAAAGACAAACACAGAATTGGTTGGAATCAACCAAGTGAGTAGCCCCATAAATTTTGATAGTAACTTTCCCGATGAAACTTTTTCAGCAGTTGGTAGATTCAGCAAAACCATAAAAAAAGTTCAATTTAAACTGGATGCAGCAGTGTTTTTGAGCAAAACAAATAATACTATAAATGAAGAAATACAGGAAAGCCAAAGTCTAACGCAAAACTACAATGCCAGTGTTTTAAGCAATTTCAAGAATTTTCCAAATTTTGAAGTAGGATACCGTTTTATGAAAAATGACTATGACAATGGCGGGATTGAACAGACTTTTTTTACCAATCGGCCGTATGCTAACTTAAATCTTCGGTTTTTAAAATATTTCAATCTTTTTGCGGAGTGGGATTATTATAAATATACCAATGACGCAAATACTATCGAAAACACATATTCCTTTTTTAATGCAAATCTTTACTACAAACACGGCGAAAGTCCTTGGGAATTTTCGGTACAGGCCACTAATATTTTAGATACCGAATCCATTAACAATGATAGTTTTAATGATCAATTCAACACCACTTCACAGTATATTGTAATGCCTCGCATTGTTATGTTTGTTATAAAATATGACTTGTAGTGTCATTGCGAGCGCAGCGACGCAATCTCATGATTTTTTCTTAAATTCCCATAAAAATTGCTCCCATGCGTAATATCCTTCTCGGAATAGTCATTGCCTTTGTAATCGTTTTTGGTCTGCGCTATTGTGAAAATAAAAAAGAAAACCGTGAAACCATTGAGGCTAATACAGCGCTCATACAAAAAGAACTGAAAAATGTAGGCAAACTGATTGTCACCGAGGGCAGTTATGCGCAAGTCTTTACTTATAAAGCCAGTAGGGATTTAATGTACGGGCTTTTTGATGCTAGAAAGAAAGCATTGATTGTTGTGAACGCAAAAGCTAGTATTGCTTATGATTTAAGTGAAGTGAAAACCGATATTGATGAAGCTAAAAAAACCGTAACCATTACAAATATTCCGGAACCGGAGCTTTCCATCAATCCAAACATACAGTATTACGATGTTACCCAGGATTATCTCAATCAATTCACAGCTTCGGATTATAACAAGATTAAAAGCCGGATTGAAAAATCACTTCACAAAAAAATAGAGGCATCCGAATTGCGCACAAATGCCGAAAACCGATTGATTTCGGAACTTCAAAAAATTTATATCCTCACCAATTCTATGGGTTGGACATTAAAATATAATTCCACAGTAGTTGAAAACGAAGCGGAACTGCAAAACCTTAAACTATAGCATATATTCTTTCGCATGCCCGTTTTGCACTAACCATTTGTTCAAATCTATATCGTCTATGATAATGTTTGCAAGATAACGGCCGTATTTTTCCTGTTTATCTTTATAAGAATTTATGGTAACCTCCTTATCCAGAATCATAGCGCGAACAATATCGCGAACCACTAATCCCTTTTCTCTCTCTTCTCCTCTAATTTCGGGAGTATCTATTCCGTAGAGTCGAAATTTCATTTGCTGAAAATGGTAAAACCCCAAATCTACCATTGCTGTAATGGTATCTCCGTCATATACATCTATAACCTTTGCTTTGTATTGATACATAATCTCAATTTTTTGTTAGTCATTATAAAACTACAAAAAACTGAAATTCAACACTTTAAAAAATATAGAAATTTTACCCCTCCCTTCGGGAGATTCGGGGTGGGCTTATAATTTTTGGCTCAAATTAAACCAACCGCCACCATTCATAGCCTCAATGCCATTGCTTTTGAGAATTCCTGCGGCACTTGCGCTACGCATGCCGCTGGCACAGCAGGCAATTACGGGTTTATTCCATTTTTTTATTTCGCCAATTTTTGAGGAAATATTTTGAAGGGGAATATTTTTAGAGCCTGGAATTGCCCCGCTTTCATATTCACCTTTACTGCGAACATCCACAATGATGGCCCCTCGGCTTTTAAAATCCTGAATTTTCTTTGTCTTGTTTCCGAATAAAAAATCAAATAGTCCCATAAAATATATTTTGTCACCTTGAGGAGCCTGCCCTGAGCGAAGTCGAAGGACAGTCGAAAGGTTTTTTTAGTTAATAACTTCTTTAGTTTTCATTTCTAAAAGTTCCATTCCACCTTCAATTAAATGTGCCACTTTTGGGCGTTGTTTTTTCAAATTTAGTAGGTGTTTCAATACTTCTTGCGAAAAATCTGAATTGTTTTCTGAAACCAATTCATAAATTTCCAGCGGAAGCAACCAATCAGTTGGATGATTTTCTCCCAAAATTTTAAAGATTTGCTGAAGTTTTGTCGTATTAATTTCTTCAGAATTACGAATTTCCCGAACCTTTTTGTAAAGCGAATTCAGTTCAATTTCTTTTTCAGAAAGTTGGGGTCGGATGGTTTCGCTGGTAGCATTGTGCGTTTCCAAATCAAAGGAATTATAATCTGCTGCCCCCGCAAAAGCTGAAACTATTTCCTTGCCCACAGCCATGTCAAAATCGCCCATTTCTGGTGAAAACAGTACTTCGTTTTTATACTTTACGGTGCAATCCGTAAACTGGATCAGCATCAATTCACCACGAAGGTTTCGTATTCCGGTAACGTTCAAACCTGCAACCGTTATTCCGCTTTCAAATTCAAATTCAATTGGTTTTCCGTCGTAAAAATTATAGGCTTGCAAATCGCGCGGCCCCATATTTTCAATAGCTAGATTGATGCCTTTCAATTTTCCCAAAGGCGAACGGAAACCTTTTTTATGCCGAAGTATTCCGTGGCCAATCACTTCTTTTTCACGGTAGGACAGCGCGGTTTCGCCTTCGGTTTCAAAATAAACAACCTCGTTGTCTTCGTTTTTTATCATTCGACTGAAATTACCGCTTATTTGAAGTCCGGTACTGATTTCAATCGTGCCAAGTTGTTTCGACTTTATCAATTTTTTCAATCCACGCCATCCGCCTTTTCGAACAGCCATGGTATTTGCAAATTCTTCCAAAACTTCCTGCAAATAGGCAAAATCTGGCGTAATATAAAGTTGCGGCTGCGGTTTTGTAATGTCAAAATCTTGGTATGCAGCATCAATTGAGTAAGGAATTTTTTTCACTTCATCTTTCATACACCAAACACTTTCACCGATAGAAGAAAGCAATCCTGCTCCATAAATTTTTGGGTTTTCAACCGTACCGACCATCCCGTATTCCACAGTCCACCAATGCAAATTTCGAATCAAAGAAATCTCGGAAGGTTTCACTTTTTTGTTTTGAAGTTCTTCCACACGCGCTTCTGCAGCGTTTATCAATTCCTGCGAAATGCCTTCGGCTTCCTTTAAAATGGAGAGCTCGCGAACAGCTTCGTACATATCAATATCGTGTGCGCTGGAAATTGCTTTCGCGCCCACTTCCCCAAAACGACGCAGATATTCCGCATAATCCGGACTGGCAATAATTGGGGCGTGGCCCGCGCCTTCGTGAATAATATCAGGAGCTGGCGTGTATTCTATGTTTTCAAGTTGGCGGATGTCACTAGCAATTACAAGCACTTTATACGCCTGAAATTCCATAAACGCGTTCGGCGGAATAAAGCCGTCAACAGCAACCGCAGCCCAGCCAATTTCCTTTAAAATACGGTTCATCCCGTACATGGAAGGAATTTCATCTATGGAAATACCAGTTTTTTTGAGGCCGCCCAAATAACTTTCGTGGGCAACCTTTGCGAGATAATCCACGTTTTTTCGCATCACATAACGCCAAACCGCTTGATTTATGGGCGTGTATTGCTCATAGTTTTGTGGTTTTATGTACTGTTTTAAATGTGGCGGCAAACGGTCCAACAATTCGTTGGTTTCAATTTTAATTTCCATAGTTCAAAAGTAATTGGTTTTACTTTGAAAACATATTGCTCCATCTCCTTTTTCAGGGGAAGGTGGATTTTTTGCCCTTCGCGAAAAATTCGGAAAGGGTAATTGATACTTGTTTTGTAAATTGCAGCAACAATGAAAACAATCTCCCGAAAAGAAGAAATAATACGAGTTGCTTCCCGTCTTTTTTACGAAAAAGGATACAAAACGGTTTCCATGCGAGACATCGCGACCGCAATGAATATAAAAGCTGCGAGTCTTTACAATCACATTAATGGCAAGCAGGAAATACTTTCGGAAATCATTCTGAAATTGGCAGAAGAGTTTACTGTTGGAATGGAAAAAGTGGTTTCTGAAAACATTTCGGCAATTGAAAAAGTGGAGAAAGTTATTGAAATGCACGTTGATATTACTGTGAATTATTCCGAGGCGCTTGCCGCATTGAACAATGATTGGATGCATTTGGAAGAAGAAGATTTGAAGGCTTTCGTGAAAATGCGGGAAGATTATGAAGAAAATTTTCGAAAAATCATAAAACAAGGCATTGATGCAGGTGAAATAAAAGCTTATCATCCCGAAGTGATTCTGTTTTCAATACTTTCCACATTGCGAACGCTGTATTTGTGGTATCAAAAACGTGGAAAAATAGATGTAAATATTTTGAAAAAAGATATGGTTTCAGTGCTCATTAAAGGAATAAAATAGGATGTCAGTTCGAGCGCAGTCGAGAACTATCACGCGGCGTCTCGACTGCACTCGACGTGACAGAAGTTAATAATTTGCAAGTTAAACTAACAAGCGTTAGTTTTGTTAGCTTAATTCGACAAAAAACAGGTGGCAAAATTTCATAAAATAAAAGTAAAGAACGTTTACAAAGAAACCGACGATTGCTCGGTAATAACCTTTGACGTTCCCGAAGAGTTGGCTGAAGAATTCAACTTTAGGCAAGGGCAGCATTTAACTTTAAAAGCGGACATTAATGGTGAAGATACCCGCCGCTCTTATAGTCTGTGTTCCAGTCCAATTGATAGGCAATGGCAGGTGGCTGTAAAAACAATTCCCGGAGGTAAATTTTCAAGCTTTGTGAATTCAAGATTACAGGCTGGAGATACGTTGGAAATTATGGAACCAAGCGGAATGTTTGGTGTGGAAATTGAACCTGAAAAAGCCAAAAACTATTTGTTTTTCGCCGCCGGAAGCGGGATTACCCCAGTGCTTTCAATGATTAAAACACATTTGGCATTGGAGCCCAACGCAACTTGTAAGCTGTTTTATGTGAATAGGACGGCGAAATCCATTATCTTTAAAGAAGCTTTGGAGCAATTGCGAAACCAATTTTTTGGCAGATTGGAGATCTATTATTTCCTTACAAAGGAACGCCGCGATATCGAACTTTTCAACGGCCGTTTTGATGATGAAAAGATGCAGGTTTTAACCAAAACCTTTATTGATATTCCTGATACTAGCGAAGTATTTTTGTGCGGTCCAGAAGAAATGGTGAGCTACGTGAGCAACTATTTGGTGGAAGCAGGTTTGCCAAAAGAATTGATTCATTTTGAACTGTTCGTAACTGGCCTTACCGAAGAAGATAAACAACGCGCCGAACGTTTGGCACAGCAAAACGTGGAAGGCGTTGAAGTGACCATTGTGGATGCTGGAAAGGAATTCCAATTCACAATGACTAAGGATTTTGATAATATCCTAGATGCGGCTTTGGCTGCCGGTGCCGATTTACCATTTGCCTGCAAGGGCGGAGTTTGCAGTACATGCAAATGCCAAATTGTGGAAGGCAGCGTAGAGATGAAAATTAATTATGCTTTGGAAGAAAAGGAAGTGGCGCAAAACTATGTATTGAGTTGCCAAGCAGTTCCCACTTCAGAAAAAGTAAAAGTAGATTTTGATGTATAGTTTCCGCGAAGTCGGGAATCTCAGTATTTTAAATTGAGAATTTAAATTAAAAGTTTATGAGCGAAAAGGAAATAAAAAACCTCGAAGAAATTTTCGAAGCCCGCATTGCGCGCGACGAAAAGATAGAGCCGAAAGATTGGATGCCGGAAAAATACCGCCAAACACATATTAGGCAAATGAGCCAGCATGCTCATTCCGAAATTATTGGGATGCTCCCTGAAGGAAACTGGATTACCCGTGCGCCTTCATTACGCAGAAAAGCTGCGTTGCTTGCAAAAGTACAAGATGAAGCAGGCCACGGATTGTATTTATATTCAGCTTGCGAAACGTTGGGCATTTCGCGGGATGAGCTATACGAACAGCTTCACAGCGGAAAGGCGAAATATTCTTCAATTTTCAATTATCCAACCATTACGTGGGCCGATATGGGTGCGATTGGTTGGCTGGTTGATGGCGCGGCGATTATCAATCAGGTGCCGCTGTGCAATACTTCTTTCGGTCCTTATGCAAGAGCAATGGTTCGCGTTTGTAAGGAGGAAAGTTTTCACCAAAGACAGGGTTTTGAGATTATGCTAACACTTTGCCGTGGTTCCGAAGAACAAAAAGCAATGGCTCAGGATGCACTTAACCGTTGGTGGTGGCCAAGCTTGATGATGTTGGGCCCAACCGATGCCGAATCTGTTCACACAGAACAGTCGATGAAATGGAAATTGAAACGAAAAAGCAATGACGAATTACGCCAGCAGTTTATAGACCAAACCGTACCACAAGCAGATCTTTTGGGAATTACGGTTCCCGATCCAGATTTAAAATGGAACGAAGAAAAAGGAAGTTACGATTTCGGCGAAATTGATTGGGATGAATTTTGGCAGGTAGTAAAAGGTCACGGCCCTTGTAACAAAGAACGAATGAACGCTCGAGTAAATGCGTGGAATACTGGCGAGTGGGTTCGTGATGCCGCAATGGCGTATGCTGAAAAAAACGAAAAAAGAAAAGTAGCAAAAGCAAGTTAAAATGGGAAACACTAAAAAGAATTGGCCCCTTTGGGAAATATTTGTCCGCAGTAAAAACGGATTGGAGCACCGCCACTTCGGGAGCCTTCATGCCGCCGATGCAGAAATGGCCTTGGAAAACGCCCGCGATGTTTACACACGCAGAAATGAAGGCGTAAGTATTTGGGTGGTAGAAAGTAAACACATCACCGCTTCAAACCCAGAGCAAAACGGTGAAATGTTTGAGCCAGCACAGGATAAGGTTTATCGTCATCCTACTTTTTACGATTTGCCTGACGAAGTAAAACATATGTGATGTTAATTGTTTGCCACCTTGAGCGCAGTCGAAAGGTTTTTGATGAACGAATTTAAACTTTAAATGAAAAACCAAAATCTCTATAATTACATTCTAACAATAGCCGATAATTCCCTAATACTCGCACAGCGATTGGGTGAATTGTGCGGTCACGGCCCAAGTTTGGAAACAGATATTGCACTGACCAATATTTCCTTGGATTTACTCGGGCAAACTCGCAGTTATTATCAGTATGCCGCCAAAATTTCTGGAGAAGATAAAACCGAAGACGATATTGCTTTCCTAAGAATTGAGCGGGAATATAGAAATTGTTTGCTAGTTGAACAACCAAATACCCATTTTGGGTATGTAATCGGTCGCCAGTTTTTGTTTGATGTGTATCATTTCATGTTGATGGAAAAATTGCAGTATAGTACCGATGAAACGTTGGCTGCAATCGCCAAAAAAGGAATAAAGGAAGTAAGTTATCATAAACGTTTTTCTTCAGATTGGGTAAAAAGATTGGGTGATGGTACCGAGGAAAGTAAAGCTAAAATGCAGGAAGCAATCAATGATCTTTGGCGATTTACAGATGAGCTTTTCTTTATGACAGAAGCTGAAAAGGAGGCTGTAAAAGAAGGAATTGGACTTGATGTTTCATCCTTCAAGGAAAAATATTATGAAGAAGTTTCAGAAATTTTAAATGAAGCAACGCTCTCAGTTCCTGAAAACAACTATTTCACCAAAGGTGGAAAAGACGGGGTCCATACAGAACATATGGGCTATATTTTGGCCGACTTGCAATACATGCAGCGCACGTATCCAAATATGACGTGGTAAAAAAATTAACGATTGCTGATTTTAATTGTTCTTAGAAGAAAGGATAAAACTTCAAAATCTGTAATCGTCAATCAATAATCTTCAATAATTATGACAATTACTGAAAAGCCGAACATACAGAAAAATATTATTTCTGTTCTGGAAACTGTTTCAGACCCTGAGATTCCTGTACTTTCTGTTTTGGATTTGGGCGTTATTCGTGAGGCTATCGAAAAAGATGGGCTCGTCCAGATAAAACTTACCCCCACATATTCGGGTTGTCCAGCGATGGATGTTATTGCAGATGATTTAAAAAAAGCCTTTTCAGAAATTGGCAAAAAAGCCGAAGTTGAATTGGTTCTTTCCCCCGCGTGGTCCACCGATTGGATTTCAGAAGAAGGATTGAAAAAAATGGAGAAATACGGCATCGCTCGCCCTCTTTCAGAATCGCACGACAAAGATGTTTTATTGGGCGAAAAAAAATTGGTGAAATGTCCGCAATGCGGAAGTACAAACACACATCTGGTCAGCCAGTTTGGTTCCACAGCCTGCAAAGCGCTTTTTAAATGTGATGATTGCCACGAACCGTTTGATTACTTTAAATGTTTAAAATAAATTCAAAAATTTCAACCTGAGCAGCCTGTCCTCAACAGTGATAACGGGTCTCTTAAAACTTTAAAAAATTGAGTAAAAGCATAACCACCCAAATAGAAAATAAAGTAGCAACATTAACGCTAAATCGCCCAGAGGTTTTTAACAGTTTCAATCGCGATATGGCGTTGTTGCTTCAAAATGAATTGGACGCTGTCGAAAAAAATTCAGAAGTGCGCGCAATTATCATCACAGGTAGCGGAAAAGCATTTTGTGCCGGACAGGATTTAAAAGAAGTCACTTCGCCAGAATTGAACCCCGGTTTCAAAAAAATTCTTGAGGAACATTATAACCCGATTATTCAAAGAATCCGAAATATTGAAAAACCAATCATTGGTGCAATCAATGGCGTTGCTGCAGGTGCCGGGGCTAATATAGCTTTGGCTTGCGATGTGGTCGTCGCTTCGGAATACGCAAGTTTTATTCAGGCTTTTAGTAAAATCGGATTGGTCCCAGATAGTGCAGGAACTTTCTTTTTGCCACGGTTGGTTGGTTTTCAAAAAGCTTCGGCATTGATGATGCTGGGCGATAAAGTTTCTGCAACCGAAGCCGAAAAATTGGGGATGATCTACAAGGTAGTTTCTTCTGAAAATTTTATTGAAGAGGTGAATAATATTGCCTCCATTTTGGCAAATATGCCCACCAAAGCGTTGGGCTTAACTAAACGTTTGCTGAATAACTCTATGCAAAATTCTTTGGAGGAACAATTAAATTTGGAAAGCGAACTTCAAATAGAATCTGCCCAAAGTGAAGATTATGCAGAGGGTGTCGATGCATTTGTGAACAAAAGAAAACCGAATTTTAAAGGAAATTAAATGATTAAGAAAGTTGGAATAATTGGCGGAGGTACGATGGGAAGCGGCATAGCACAAGTAGCTGCCAAGGCCGGATGCTCCGTAAAATTATACGATACAAAAACCGAAGCGCTTGAAAAGGCCAAAGCTGATCTGGAAAAAATAATGGATCGTTTGGTGGAAAAGGAGAAAATCGATTCCCAAGAAAAACTACGTATCCAAAACAATATAAAATATGTCAATTCTCTAAAGGAACTGAAAGATTCCGACTTAACAATAGAAGCGATTGTTGAAAATTTGGAAGTGAAAAAGAACGTTTTTTCAACGCTTGAAAAGTTTGTGAGCGACGATTGCCTCATTGCCTCAAATACTTCTTCTTTATCGATTGCTTCAATTGCTTCGTCGCTTAAAAAACCGGAACGCTGTATCGGGATTCACTTTTTTAATCCCGCACCATTGATGAAATTGGTTGAAGTTATCCCTTCAATTCAAACTTCGGAAGAAACCTTAAAGATTTCAGTAAAAACAATTAAAGATTGGGGAAAAACCGTTGCCGTTGCTAAGGACACGCCCGGGTTTATAGTAAATCGTGTTGCGCGGCCTTTTTATGGCGAAGCCCTTCGCATTTATGAAGAATGTATGGCTTCTTTTTCTGAAATAGATTTAGCAATGAAGGATATTGGTGGTTTCAGAATGGGCCCTTTCGAATTGATGGATTTTATAGGAAACGACGTGAATTACACCGTAACCGAAACCGTTTTCGAAGCTTTTTATTACGACCCACGCTACAAACCTTCCTTCACCCAAAAGCGTTTTGCCGAAGCAGGTTATTTGGGAAGAAAAAGCGGAAAAGGTTATTATGATTATTCTGAGAAAGGTGAAATGTCAGTTCGAGCGCAATCGAGAACGAATTTCAAAGAAAATTTTTCTAATGAAACTATTTTTGAAAGAATACTCGTAATGTTAATAAATGAAGCCGCCGATGCGCTTTTTTGGAACATCGCTTCCGCAGAAGATATTGACAATGCAATGACCAAAGGGGTAAATTATCCCTGTGGTCTTTTATCTTGGGCAGATAAAAAAGGAATAGATTGGTGTGTTAGGAAAATGGACGAACTTTACAATGAATATCACGAAGACCGTTACCGTTGTTCGCCGCTTTTGAGAAAAATGAATAGTGAAAACAAAACCTTCTTTTAAATGCTTGAAGCTGAGAAAATACCAATAAAAATGCTTAGCCAGGATGCTTTTAGTTCTTGGCTGGGCATCAAAATATTGGAAGTTGCAAAGGGCCGATGTAAGGTTGCAATGACCGTTCGCAAAGAGATGCTTAACAGCATGAACAAAGCCCATGGCGGTATTAGTTATTCACTGGCAGATACTGCTTTTGGTTTTGCTGCAAACACCCACGGAAAATATGCGGTTTCTATTGAAACTAGCATAAACCACATTGAAGCTTTAAACGAAGGTGATTATCTTACAGCAGAATCGGTCATTGAAAAAGTAGGCAATAAATTGGGCTTCAATATTGTTGAAGTTAAGCGCGGGGATGAATTGGTAGCGCTTTTCAAAGGCGTCGTTTATAGAACTAGCAAAGATTGGGAATAAATGTAAAAATCTATCAAAAACTAACGAATACATAGAAATTATGAAATGGCAAGGAAGAAGACAAAGCGGTAACTTAGACGACCGTCGCGGAATGAGCAAAGGCAAGTTGGCTGCTGGTGGCGGAATAGTAGTAACTTTAATTGTGCTTGGATTACAGTTTTTTGGAGGTGAAACCGGAAAACAACTTGCGCCCATCGTGGAACAAATAGGAAACAGCCAAACTGTTCAGCAAACTGAGCAGCGGGAACTTACCGCCCAAGAAAAGGAAATGGGAAACTTTATGGCTACAGTTTTGGCCGACACCGAAGATGTTTGGAACCAAATTTTTAGCCAAAACAATATTGGGGATTACAAAGAACCCAAAATGGTTTTGTTTACCGATCGTGTAAGTACTGCCTGTGGAAATGCAAGCTCAGCTTCGGGTCCGTTTTATTGTCCTGCCGACCAACAGGTATATATGGACTTGGCGTTTTTTGATGAATTAAAAACCCGTTTTGGAGCCAAAGGAGGTGATTTCGCAATTGCTTATGTAACAGCCCACGAAATAGGCCATCACGTACAGACGCTGCTTGGAACTAACCAAAAAGTGAGTCAATTACAACGACAAACCAATAAAACCGAAGCCAACAAACTTTCAGTTGCGCTGGAGCTTCAAGCAGATTTTTATGCAGGACTTTGGGCACATTACAATCAGGAATATTTAGAAGAAGGTGACATTCAAGAGGCTTTAAGCGCAGCAAATGCAGTAGGTGATGACGCTATCCAAAAAAGATCACAAGGAAATGTGCAACCCGATAGTTTCACTCATGGAAGCTCTGAACAACGTATGAAATGGTTTATGAAAGGCTATAAAACCGGAGATATAAACCAAGGAGATACCTTTTCAGAAATTTTAAATTAAAAGAATGAAAGAAGCATATATAATTGACGGAATAAGAACACCAATCGGTAGTTATCAAGGAACGCTGAGCGCTGTAAGAACAGATGATTTGGCGGCATTGGTAATTGCCGAAATTGTAAAAAGAAACCCAAATATTCCGAAGGAAGCTTACGATGATGTAATTTTGGGTTGTACAAACCAAGCGGGCGAAGACAATAGAAACGTTGCCCGTATGGCTTCACTTTTGGCAGGTTTGCCGGTAACCGTTCCCGGCGAAACTGTAAACAGACTTTGTAGCAGCGGACTTTCGGCAATCATCCATGCCAATCGGGCGATTAAAGCTGGTGATGGTGATCTGTTTATTTCGGGCGGGGTTGAAAATATGACACGAGGACCATACGTGGTTGCAAAACCATCCTCTGCTTATGGGACAGATGCCAAAATGTGTGATTCCAGTTTTGGTTGGCGCTTCGTAAACCCAAAAATGGCCGAAATGTACGGCACCGATGGAATGGGAAATACGGCCGAAAATTTGGTTGAAAAGCACAAAATCAATCGTGAAGACCAAGATGCATTTGCATACAATTCACAAATGAAAGCTACTAAAGCTCAGCAAAACGGTAGATTGTCAAAAGAGATCGTTTCCGTGGAAATTCCCCAGCGAAAAAAAGACCCGATTATTTTTAAGAATGATGAATTCATCCGCCCCGAAACCACGAAAGAAGTATTGGCAAAATTACGTCCTGCCTTTAAAAAAGATGGAAGTGTTACGGCGGGAAATTCCTCTGGTTTGAATGATGGTGCAGCCGCAACCATTATCGCTTCCGAAGAGGCTGTGAAAAAATACAATTTAAAACCAATTGCAAGAATTGTAAGTTCCGCTGTTGTTGGTGTTGAACCGCGGATTATGGGTATTGGCCCTGTGGAAGCTTCCAACAAAGCTTTGGAAAAAGCAGGTTTGACGATGGAAGATATGGACGTGATTGAATTAAACGAAGCTTTTGCTTCACAAGCCTTGGCGTGCATCCGCGAATGGGGATTAAAGGATGATGACCCGCGCATCAACCCAAACGGTGGTTCTATCGCAATAGGTCATCCACTTGGAGTTACTGGCGCAAGAATCGCATATTCCGCTGCTTTGGAACTTCAGCTTCAAAACAAAAGATATGCGTTGATCACAATGTGTGTGGGCGTTGGGCAAGGTTATGCGGCGATTATTGAGCGAGTTTAAAAATGATTGCCATTCTACTTTAATGTGGAATACTAAAAATTTTAAAAATGAAAAAACTACATAATTACATAACAGGACAATGGCTTGAAGGAAATGGTGCAGGCGTGCCGATGCACGATGCCATAACTGGTGAAGTCATTGCGCTTTCTGATACCGAAGGACTTGATTTTGCTGAGATTCTTCAATATGGAAGAACAAAAGGCGGTGAGGTTCTTCGGAAAATGACGTTTCAAGAACGTGGCAATATGTTAAAATCCTTAGCGCTGCATTTAGTAAAAAAGAAAGCTGATTTTTATGAAATAAGCTATCGAACCGGCGCAACAAAAGCTGACAGTTGGATAGATATTGAGGGTGGCTTCGGAAACTTATTTGCCAATGCTTCTCTTCGGAAATTATTTCCAAATCAGTCCTATCACGTGGAAGGAGATCCAATAGACTTATCTCGTGGCGGACGTTTTATGGCACACCATATTATGGTTCCAAAACGTGGTATTGCTATTCATATAAACGCTTTTAATTTTCCTGTTTGGGGAATGTTGGAAAAGTGTGCGGTAAACTGGATGGCGGGCGTTCCAGCAGTAGTAAAACCTGCAACAAACACTTCGTTTTTAACTGAAGCCGTTGTTCGTGAAATTATCGCTTCCAAAATTTTGCCCGAAGGCGCATTGCAATTGATTACAGGTTCTGCCAGAACTATTCTCGATAGCGTGGAATCACAGGATGTGGTTACGTTTACAGGTTCTGCAACTACAGGACGAATGCTGAAAGCACACAAAAGAATTATAGATGAAGCCGTTCCATTTACAATGGAAGCCGATAGTTTAAATGCTTCCGTTTTGGGAGAAGATGCTGTTCCGGGAACACTTGAATTCGATCTTTTTATAAAAGAAGTCCGAAATGAAATGACGGTAAAATGTGGCCAAAAATGTACCGCAATTCGCCGTGTGATTGTTCCTGAAAATTTAGTTGAAGATGTACAAATTGCCCTTGGAAATGCACTTTCAACAGTAACCATCGGTGATCCCCGTTTGAAAGAAGTGCGAATGGGCTCTTTAGTGAGTTTAGATCAGGTTAAGGAAGTTAGGGAGCGCGTTCAAGAATTATCCAAAACCGCAAGTATTGTTTACGGCGATTTGGACAAAATAGATGTCATTGGCGCTGATGCGAAAAAAGGTGCTTTCTTGGCTCCAATATTACTTCGCGAAGATCATCCATTTAGAAATTTGTCTGTACACGAAACCGAAGCATTCGGTCCAGTGAGTACTATTATGCCTTATAAGAATTTGGATGAAGCAATTGAATTGGCTAAAATGGGGAAAGGTTCGTTGGTTTCTTCTATCGCAACAAACGATGATAAAATTGCAAAAGAATACGTAATTAATGCCGCTTCCCACCATGGAAGGATTTTACTATTGAATCGCGAAAGCGCTAAAGAAAGTACGGGCCACGGTTCACCATTGCCAAGTCTTGTTCACGGTGGTCCGGGACGTGCTGGTGGAGGTGAAGAAATGGGTGGAATGCGTGGAATAAAACATTACTTGCAACGCACGGCTATTCAAGGTTCGCCAACCACTTTAACGGAAATCACAGGAATTTATCAAGCAAACGCAAAGTATAAGGAAGCTGAACAACATCCGTTTAAATATCATTGGGAAGATATTGAACCGGGAATGTCATTAAAAACACACAAACGCACATTTACGGATACAGACATTATCAATTTCGCAAATCTTACTTGGGATCATTTTTACGCTCACACAGATATTACTTCGCTTGACGGCAGTATTTTTGAAAAGCGAACAGCTCATGGTTATTTCATCATTGCAGCAGCTGCGGGATTGTTTGTTTATCCAAACAAAGGTCCGGTTGCAGCAAATTACGGTTTGGAAGACTGTCGATTTTTACGTCCGTTATATCACAATGACACCATTTATGTGCGATTGACGTGTAAACAAAAAGTTGATAGAGACGTCGCTTCCGCAGAACATCCCAGCGGAATTGTAAAGTGGTTTGTTGAGGTTTTTGATACCGAAGATGAATTGGTAGCCGTTGCAACAATTCTTACGATGGTTCAAAAGAAACAGGAAACTTTTGTTGAAATGACTGATGAAAAAATTCAGAAATTTTTAAATAAACTAACCGAAGACACTAAGCCAAAGTGGGGCATCATGACGCCACAGCATATGTTGGAGCATTTGGAATATACCTATAAAATTGCATCGGGAAAAATTCAGGATTTTGAAGTTGCAACGCCCGAAAAGATTTTGGAAAAAGTACACGCCAGCCTTTATAATTATGACAAATTTCCACGGAATACAAATTTCCCCCAATTGGAAAAAGACAAACTTGAAGATTTAAAACACTCCGATTTAGCAACGGCTAAGGAAAAATTTCTCGAGGAAAGGGATGCTTATAAAAATTATTTCAAAGAAAATCCTGACGCTAAATTGAACAATCTTGTTTTTGGTGAAATGAATCGTTATGAATGGTATTTGTTGGAACGAAAACATTTGAACCACCATTTTGAGCAATTCGGACTAATTTAAATTTAAAAAATTTTGGAACAACCCTACGTAAATAATAAAATAGAAAACGGAATCGCGACAATCGAATTTTTTCACCCTGCGCACAATAGCCTGCCGGGAGATTTGTTGGCAAAACTCGCAAATACAATCACAGATACTGGAAAAAATTCAGAAGTAAAAGTAATTATTCTAAAAAGCGGCGGCGACAGAACTTTTTGTGCGGGTGCAAGTTTTAACGAATTGATAAACATAAACGACCCAGAAACGGGAAAGGTTTTTTTCAGCGGGTTTGCAAACGTTATAAACGCGATGCGCAAATGCCCAAAATTCATCATCGGTAGAATTCAGGGGAAAACCGTGGGCGGTGGCGTAGGCGTAGCTTCGGCGACAGATTATTGTATGGCTACAAAATTTGCGGCAATAAAATTGAGCGAGTTGAATGTGGGAATTGGTCCCTTTGTAGTTGGCCCCGCCGTGGAAAGAAAACTTGGCCTGAGCGCGATGAGCCAAATTGCAATTGATGCCAATACTTTTTACGAAGCTGAATGGGCACGCCAAAAAGGATTGTACAATCAGGTTTATGATTCGGTGGAAGAGTTGGACGAAGCCGTTCAAAAATTCGCTGAAAATCTTTGTAATTACAATCCAGAAGCAATGAAAGAGATGAAAAAAGTATTTTGGAGCGGCACGGAAGATTGGGATGAATTGCTTGCTGAAAGGGCTGTCATTTCTGGAAGATTGGTTTTGAGTGATTTTACAAAAGAAACGTTGAAACGATTTGAATAAAATATGATTTATTCTTTCAAAGGCCATATTCCAGTAATCCACGAAAGCAGTTTCGTCCATCCATTGGCAGCCGTTACTGGCAATGTAATTATTGGGAAAAACTGCTACATAGGTCCAGGAGCGGCAATTCGTGGTGATTGGGGTGAGATTATTTTGGAAGATGGCGTAAATGTGCAGGAAAATTGTACTGTTCATATGTTTCCTGGGAAAAGTATTGTTTTGAAGGAAAGTGCACATGTGGGTCACGGAGCAATAATTCACGGTGCCAATTTGGGAAGAAATTGTTTGATCGGAATGAACAGCGTAATAATGGATGATGCCGAAATTGGCGATGAATGTATCGTTGGCGCAATGAGTTTTGTGAAGGCTGAGGAAAAATTCCCAAAGCGGAAATTGATTGTCGGCAACCCTGCAAAAGCCATTAAGGATATTTCGGATGAAATGATTGTGTTGCTTTCTACCGATTGTGGGGTTAATTTTAATCAAGTGTATTATCGAACTGGAAACTCATTGGCAACAGGACCAACACAAACTACTCCATTTATTCCAGATTCAACACAATGGGCTACCGCTAATATTTTATTGAACTCTTATATGGCCTTCCAATATGTACAAGTAAAAATAGTAAACGTTACCGATGGTGGTAATAATTTGTACATCGACAACATTAATATAGGAGATGTGCCGACAGGAATTTCGGATTTAAATAGCACTAAAGCCAATTGGCTAAATGTTTTTCCAAACCCTGCTTCTGATATTATTAATATAGCAACATCGACACCTCTAAAAAGCCTTAAACTGTATAATGTAACCGGAGGACAAGCCATTAAAAATAGCATAACCGGTCATGATAACAAAATACAGCTGTCAACAAATGAATTAGCAAATGGGATTTAATTTTTAATAGGAACAGATGAAGAAGGAAATCAACAAACTCAAAAAGTAATAATTAATAAATAATATGAAAACATTAATATCTTTTTTCTTAGCATTAACCTTTACTGGGTTTAGTAATTCAGCTTCTAGTCAAACATGGAATCCTGTTGGAACAGGTTTAGATAGTACTGTTTCAGTGTTATTTTCAAAAAACAATACGCTCTATGCAGGAGGATTATTTACGAATTCAATTGCTTCATTCAATGGCTCTGTATGGACTCCTTTAGGTACTGGTGCTAATGGAAACATCAAAACCCTTACGTATTATAATAATCAGTTAGTAGCAGGAGGTAGTTTCGATACCATATCTGGTGCTTCAATTGCCAATATTGCTATTTGGAATGGTGTAAGTTGGGATTCTTTAGCATCAGGTTTTGATGGAGAGGTTAATATATTATTAGAAGATTCTATAAACAATTTGCTTTACGTTGCGGGAGATTTTAATAATTCTGGAAGTATTAATGTTAATAAAATAGCTGTATGGGATGGCGTTTCATGGAGCAATTTAAGCTCAGGTATGGATTACAATGTAAATGCTTTAGCTATTTATAATAATGAACTGTATGCTGCTGGTGATTTTGATGGAGCAGGAGGAATTGCAGCATACCATATCTGTCTCTTATACACATCTCCGAGCCCACGAGACTAGGCATGATCTC
>OJBO01000452.1_pt1 | contig 23537 bp, 17 predicted proteins | sample 1590461 | NCBI WGS metagenome assembly OJBO01 (sample SAMN05416836, study PRJEB24817) | seawater metagenome | isolation source: Sea water | place: Canada:Atlantic | collected 2013-07 | reverse complement strand
GGTAGTAGGGCGTCGCTTCGAGCGAGATCAGTTCCTTCCTTGGTTTAGGCATATGGCCACCTGATGCTTATTTCGTATTTTAGGCTATCACAATTGACCTTGTGAAAAAATCAGGCATTCTTCTTAGTGTGACTGTCCGGGGTTTTTCGGTGAAAAAATCAGGCATTCTTCTTAGTGTGACTGTCCGGGGTTTTTCGAGAATTGACCTTTTGAAAAAAACAGGCATTCTTCTTAGAGTGACTGCCCCAGTTTCTGCCCTTATGTTTCGCTAGGTTAAAGGATATGCTTCCAAGACACTCTAGCTGGCTTATAGCGCTTCGCGCTTTGATTTGGATGAATCTTTAATGAGAGTGAAAATTCAGAATATTGACGATTTCGATTACGAATTTATTGGCTTTGTGCTGGCTTGCCATTTGATTATTGAAAAACATATGGATGAGCTACTATCTTCTTTGTCTTCAGTTCCTGACTGGGAATCAGCAAGATTAGGATTTAATGATAAAATAAAATTATTAAATCACTTTAAAGTTTCAGACAAGTATCATTGTATGCCTGGCATTAGACGTTTAAATCAAATTCGAAATAAACTGTCCCACAACCTCTCGTACTCTGTTCCTATGGAAACATATGAACCTTTAAAGCAGTTCCTTATTAGTAGTGAAAGTACTACTAACCCTGAAACCATTGATTTTAATGACCCAAAATAAATCTTGAAAAAATTTACTGAGAGAGTATCGATTTTGTTTGCTGGTGCTACTTGGGGAACTGACCGTAAACAACGAATTCTCAGTGATTGGTGGGCAGCTAACAAACATGATTATATTGATAACTAGGCAAATAAAGACAGTCATTTGAAGCGTAATAAACAAGACAGTCACATTAATAAACACCAAAATAGGATTCCGTAATTGAGCAACAAAAAACTTGATCTGGCCGATGGAACTTTGCGACAGCGCAGGAACCTTTTATTAGTTACGATGATCCTTATTTTTATGGAGCATGGCAACGTCTCTTTTGGTTCGGACGTAAAAATATTTGGTGCATCCGCATCAATTGGAAATCCCGACTTTATATTGCAGTTTTTATTCCTGGTCCAAGCGTACTTTCTCTGGCGTTTTTACCAGTATTTCAACGCAGATGGTGCCTACTCAGAGCTGAGAAATCAGTACCGACAGTCACTGACCAACAAGCTAGATAGTTCAACTCTGCAACAAATTTTTAAAGAGTTGCCCGATGGTCAAAGATCATTGTCTGGCAGCTATTCATATGATGGGTTGGAAAGTCACGATTCCAACTATTTTCAGGTAGAAGTTGAAATGCCGAAGGCTGGCGGTAACTTTGAAAACGAGAAGCTTTCCTTAAAAATCCCCAAAGGGCCGATCGAACGACAGCGTATCCCTGCACTGATAGGCTTCTCGTTCAGAGGACGAATTCTTACGGATTTTTTCCTGCCTTACCTATTAGTGGGATATTCGACTGTTGTGTATTTGGTATAACCAGTAGCTCCAGCCGACCGGCGCTACGCACCGACGGCTGAGTGAAGACAAATAAACAAGACAGTCTAGATAATAAAATTACTTCGTCTTTTTCGCATTGGTATAACAATAGACAGTCAGTCGAGGAAAAGCTGATAGGCCATCACATATGGAACTCGTGTTAGTTTGATACTGGCCATTAGAGTGAACTTCGAATTACTTTATATGATTTTGTGGAAGCTGTGCTTGACCTAAAACAGCAACAATCAATATGAAGTCGCCTTCTTTGGTAAAGTAAGCGGTATGTTTGCCAATAGGGCAGTAAATGCCGTCCGGGTATATCTCATTGCAACTTCTACCTAAATCGGGGTTATCAGCTAACATCTGAAACCCTGAAAGTAGTGTTTCTTTGTAGTTGCGCCACTGTAATTCAGAATGATTTTTTACGGTGTAGTCTTTTATTTTTCGTAAGTGAGACTGGGCTAGGTTACTTAGCTTATATGTGCTCTTTGGCATGAGGTCATTACAGTGAGTTCAAGAAACTTGCACCATCAACTGCTGTGCCCTTGTTTAGATCTTCTTTAGCAGAATTGAAGCAGTGTTTGAGGTATTCGATTTTCATTGCTTCAAGTTCTTCAAAGTCTCTGATAGACATAACAACCACGGCATCTTTGCTATTTTTGCTTATTTTCACGGGCTCACGTTGAGCGTTTAGAAGTAACTCTCCAAAATTTCGTTTGGCGTCATTCGCTGTTAGTGTGTGCATAGGCAAGTTCTCGACTGAGTGTACAGTTAGATTATAGTACATCGCACCAAATGTTCAATTTAATTAAATCGTGCGATTTGAATAAAAATCGAACTAACCAACGGATTAAGGGGGTTTAGCAACGCACGGAACTGTTACCGCGCGTTGTATTAATTGATTAGGCTATATGTAGGTATAGGTAGGTAGTATTAAGCCGGAACCTACCACATCAAATCATCAGGAATCTGATACGCCGCATATGGGTCGTCGTCATCCATTTCTGCGCCTGTTTGGTCTGCAATCACAATAAAGTGGTTGTCGTTGCGTTCACGAATTTTATCGACCACAGGCACTGGTACTACGGCGTAGCTGCCACGATGCGCAATGATGGCCAGTTGGCCACGCGATAGACGATCCCATACCGCTTGATCAACGTATTGAGATTTCACTTTTTTGCCATCAACAAACTGGTATTTGATGTCGCCGTATTGGGCTTCGATCAAGTTGGTGTCTACCAGTTGCTGAATTTGTGCGGCGATGGCTTTTTTGTGTGCTTCGGCGTCGCGTTGTTTGTTTAGCTCACGGTCTTTTGCGGCTTTTTCTTTGCGTGCGGCTTCGGCTTTTTCGCGTTTTGCATCGGTGTCGTTTTCTTGTCCGGTGCGCTTGAGATGCTCTTGTTTCTTCATCTCTTTGTTGTTTTTCTTGGCCTTGTTTTTATCGGCTAGGCCCATCGCTAATAACTGATCTTGGAGTGATTTTGCCATGTCTATTCCTTTAATCTGGGTTATTAATGAGCGGCTGGCGGCCAGATGCCTGTTGGCATGAGGTCGGTCAGTTCGTTAATGGTCGCGTCGCGTTCTGCGTCGGTGTTGGCGACGACGGTGACGTGGCCGAGCTTACGCGCTGGGCGTGCTTCTTTACCATAAGAGTGGCGATGCGCGTTGGCGATGGTTTCCGCTGCGATGGCAGGGGTTTCGTCGCTGATGACATTGAGCATGGCAACGGAGGCGTATTTAGATTTGGTTGAACCCAGTTCGCGCCCTGTAATGGCGAGCATGTGATTACGGAACTGGCTGGCTCCTGTGCCTTCAATCGACCAGTGACCTGAGTTATGTACTCGTGGGGCGACTTCGTTTGCGACTAGGCCGTTTTCTGTTTCAAACAGCTCAAGCGTGATGGTGCCAACGTAATCAAGGCTATCCGCTAATTGGCGAATGTAGCGTTCTGCTTGCTCTGCTTTGGCGCTGGATAAACCCGGTGCTGGGTAGAGGCTGTAACGCAAAATGCCTTCGTGGTGTACGTTTTCGGTCATTGGGAATACCACGATGTTGCCTTGGGAATCTCGGCTGGCAATCACTGAGGTTTCACGCAAGAAGGGCACAAAGGCTTCGGCGATGAGTTCGCGATTACCAATGGTGTTCCAACAAGCTTCGGCATCGCCTGGCGAGCGCATGACGAATTGACCTTTGCCGTCGTAGCCTTCGGTGGTGGTTTTCATGACGATGGGCAAGCCAAGTGTTTTCACGGCGGCGTGGACGTCATCGAGTGAGTTCACGGCACAGAAGTCAGCGGTATCAATACCCGCAGCACGCAGTGCGTTTTTTTCGAGTAGGCGATTCTGAAAGGTTTTTAAGGCATTAAGGCCAGGGCGCAGTTTGTCGGCATGGGGTTCTAGCAATTCGACAATGTGCGCGGGGATGTTTTCTGTTTCGTAAGAAACCACATCCACTGAAGCTATAAACTGTGCCAGCTCGGCGTCGTCATGGGCACGTAAGTCGTACAGCGAAATCTCAATGTCGGTTAGGTCTGTGATGCTGCTTTCGAGCATTTGTCCTAACTGGCCGTTACCTAAAATACCTACTTTCATCATTTTACCTGTGCGGTCATCGTCTTCACTTAGCGGTGTTGATCGTGCTGAGTGTTAGTCTTCAATTCGTGGATCGGGTTGCGACAAGATGGTGTTCTTCTGCGTCTCGCGGAATTCATCCACGCGTTTCAGCAGAGCGTCGTCGCTGGTTGCCAAAATTTGTGCAGCTAGCAGTCCTGCATTTTTGGCTCCGGCATCGCCAATGGCCAATGTGCCTACAGCAACGCCACCTGGCATTTGAGCAATAGATAGCAGTGAGTCAATGCCATTCAGTGCGCGTGATTTTACCGGCACGCCCAATACAGGCAAAGACGTTTGTGACGCCGCCATACCCGGCAAGTGTGCAGCACCGCCAGCTCCGGCAATGATCACTTTAAGACCACGGGCTTGTGCGGTTTTGGCGTAGTCAAACAACAAGTCTGGTGTACGGTGAGCGGAAACAACTTTTACTTCGTACTCAACACCAAGCTGGTCGAGCATGTCAGCCGCGTGTTTCATGGTTGGCCAGTCGCTTTTTGAGCCCATGATAATTCCGACAGGTGCGGTCATGTCAGTGTCCTTCATTCGGGAGTCTGATGCCGGATCTCGCGCTAAGCCAGTTTCCGGGAAAGCGGCGAATTCTATCACAAGGGCAGGCGGTTCACAGAGGGTAAGGGTGTTTAGTGTGTGTGATTCGCCCTAGAAGGCGGTGTTCGTAGAGAGTTTTTCAATGGTTGGCGGTAATCTGTGTGATATTTGGAACAATCAAACAAGAGAGTGGCTCTCTTGCCTGATTGACTAAGCAATCAATTTGCCTAGAGGTTGGCTAGTTTGCGGCCTGAGTTCATGAAGTAATGCGTACGACGCTAGTACTAATTGGTTAGTACTAGCGATCGGTGTTACAGACTCACGTCACCGGCGTCGATCTTAGCTTCGATGTCTTTGGTCAGAGGCTCATAAATCGCATCTTTGCCGACGAGTGCCCATACAGGTTCATCACCCACTTTATCGAGGTGGTAGGCCTCTTCTTTTAGCTCAACCTTGCGGTATTTAAATGTGCCGGTCACTTCTTGTTGTTCACGAACACGCAGGAAAAGTGGGATTTCGTAGGCTGGCATTTTTTCACGCACATGGCGAGTAACGTCAGCCCAATCCATGTCTTCTAGCGCAATAGAAGGCGTGATGGTTGCCATGCCTGCGCGGCCATCAGTGTGTGGAATTTCAACGCCATAGACCACCGCATGTTCAATGCAGTCCAATTCCATGAGTATGGATTCCACCTCTGTGGTGGCGACGTTTTCACCTTTCCAGCGGAAGGTATCACCCAAGCGGTCAGCAAAGGAGACGTGACGCCAGCCTTGGTTGTTCACTAAGTCGCCTGTGTTAAACCAGCAGTCGCCTTTTTTGAACACGTCGCGCATGAGCTTGCTGTTGCTGGCGTCTTTGTCTGTGTAACCTTCAAACGGTTGTTTTTCGGTGACTTCAGTAATCAGTAAGCCGCTGCTGCCAGCCTTGGCCGGTAACATAAAGCCATCGCTGCCACGTATGGCGTCGTCTTCTTCAATATCGTATTGAACGATATTGTAAGAGAGGGGGCAAAACCCGGCGGTTTTATCGAGATTAAATGCGTTGGTAAATACCAAGTTGCATTCAGACGCTCCATAAAATTCATTGATGTGTTCGATGTTAAAACGCTCTTTGAACTCCATCCAAATATCCGAGCGCAAACCATTACCCACACACACGCGAATATTATGATTTTTGTCGGTGTCTTTTTCTGGGGCGTTCAGGAGGTAACGACACAGCTCACCAATGTAGCAAAACGCGGTTGCTTCATGATGACGAATTTCGTCCCAAAAGCGCGATACCGAGAATTTACGAGCAATCGCAATGCACGACCCAGAGCCAAGTACCGCAGCCATAGATACTGTGAGAGCATTGTTGTGGTACAGCGGCAAACTCACATAGAGGATGTCGTTTTTATTCATATTCATGGACGCCAAGCCCATGCCCGCTAACGATTTAAACCAGCGATAATGGCTCATGACCGAGGCTTTAGGTAAGCCTGTGGTGCCAGAGGTGAAGATGTAATAACACGGTTGATGCATCTTCACTGACTTGGTTGATTCTGGGTTGTGATCAGGTTGATCAGCAATCACAGTAAGGAAATTAGTGTAATGATCCGGGCAGGCGACTTCTCCTGTATCACGTAGATAGTGAAGTGCTTTACCTAACTCGTCGTCTAATTCGTTCTCGACGGTGGACATATTGTCGAGCATTTCTTCGCCAGCGATAATCAACTTTGGTTTAACCAAGGTTAAGCTGTGAAGCAGAACGTCACCACGTTGGCTGGTGTTGATCATGGAAGAAATAGCGCCAAGTTTGACGATAGCTAACACGGCTATCATGGTCTCTGGGCGGTTTTCTAAAACTACAGCCACGACATCGCCGGTGCCAACGCCTTTTGAGGCAAGATAGTGCGCGTATTGATTGGCTTTACGATTGACCTGATCGTAGGTGTAGGTCACGTCTTCGTAGCGGATCGCGACATGCTCTGGTCGGTTGCGTGCGTGTTTCTCCAGCAGCAAACCGATGGATTTGTTCTTATGAGGTTTACTGGTAGCTAGTTCGTAGACCCCTTGCAATTTAATGTGCAAACTTCCTGCTTGCCTTGCCAATTGAGTCAGAATATTCGGAAGTGAAACCAGTTTTGCGTTAGTTTGCGTCATACGTTTTAGGGTCTCTTACCTTAGTAGGAAGTGCCTGAATTCAGTGTGTACATACACAAAAGCAGGGGCTAGCCCCTGCTTTTGTAAGACAGGATACTTTATTTAAGTTCTGCCGACGACTTACCCAGCAAACGACGAGCAACAATGAGCTGCTGAATTTGCTGGGTGCCTTCGAAGATATCAAGAATCTTAGAGTCGCGAGCCCACTTCTCTAGCATCTCTTCTTCGCTGTAACCTAAGCTACCAAGCATCTCCACACAGCCGAGTGTGATTTCGCTGGCGGTGCGTCCGGCTTTGGCTTTCGACATTGAAGCTTCTTTCGAGTTCGGCATACCGTTGTCTGCCATCCATGCCGCTTTTAGGGTAAGTAGACGTGCCGCTTCCCATTCCGCTTCATAGCGGTATAGCTTGGCTTCCATCTGGGTCGATAGTTTTACCGGGGTACGGTAATCGGCCTTCAGTTTGAGCTTGCTCATGATTTCGCGGGTACGATCAAGTGATGCTTTGGCGACACCAATCGCCATAGCGGCAACAACCGGGCGCGTGTTATCAAAGGTTTGCATCACACCAGCAAAGCCTTTTTCGACGTTTACTTCCGGGTCACCTAACAGGTTGCTCGCTGGAATACGGCAGTCAGTGAAAGTAATTGCGGCTGTATCGGAGGCTTTAATACCGAGCTTCTTCTCTAGACGAACAACGTCCATGCCCGGCGTGCCTTTTTCGACGATAAACGATTTGATGGCAGCGCGGCCTAATGAGCGGTCAACGCTGGCCCAAACCACAACACAATCTGCACGTTCACCGGAGGTGACGTAGATCTTTTCACCATTGATAACGTACTCATCGCCATCACGGATCGCGGTGGTGCGCACTGCTGCAGAGTCAGAACCAAAACCCGGTTCGGTAATGGCCATGGCAGCCCATTTTTTACCAAAACGCTCAAACTGTTCGTCATCGGCGACCGCGGCAATGGCGGCGTTACCAAGGCCTTGGCGTGGCAGTGTTAAGGATAAGCCAACGTCGCCCCAGCATAACTCGGCTAAAGACAATACCGTCGACATGTTGGTGCCGTTTTGAATGCCTTCTTTCTTAGGGCCATTGTCTTGCTTTAGCTTTCCTGCACCTGCGCCTTCACCCGTGGTGCCATCGTTCATACCATCCATGATGGCAGCGAGCATATCTAGCTCAACTGGGTAGGCGTGCTCGGCACGGTCGTATTTTTGCGAAATAGGGCGGAATACGTTCGCCGCTACTTGGTGCGCCTGATTAACAAGGGCGCGGAATTTTTTTGGATTTTCTAAATTAATCATCTGTCCGATTCCTTATAGGTGCATGCCGCCGTTAACACAGGCAAGAATACGTAGATCGCGGTACCAGCGTTCTGCCGGGTGTTCTTTGGTGAAGCCATGGCCGCCCAACAATTGAACAGCGTTAGTTCCAATTTCCATTGCCTTTTCTGCACAGAGCAAATGCGCTAAGAATGCTTCGCGGTGGAATGGTTTACCGGCTTCGGCTAACGCCGCTGCACGCCATGTCATCATGCGCATGGATTCTAGTTCGATGCCAATGTTCGCCACCATAAAGGCGACCGCCTGACGGTGTGAAATAGGCTCGCCAAAGGCTTCACGTTCATTCACGTAAGGAATTAAATAATCCAACGCCGCTTCACAAGCCCCAATGGCCAGTGAGCACCAATGCAATTGGCCAAGATCGATAAAGGCTTCGTAGTTGAAGCTGTCATCACCTAGCATGGCGTCTTTACCGATCAGTACTTTGTCTAGGCTAAGCGTGCCGGTCGCGGTGGCACGAATGCCCATAGCCGGTGCCGCTTTCCAGTCAATACCCGGTGCGTTGCCTGGTACGAGGAATAAACGGTTACGACGCTTATATTTAGCGGCAACCAAATACATGCTGGCTTCACCACCAAACGGTACCAGTGTTTTAACCCCAGAAATTTTGAAGCCCGTTTTGGTTTTCTTGGCTTTAGTGCTGAGCTGAGCCGGGTTAAATAAGGCGCTAGGCTCTTGCACAGCAATGGCTGCTTTCACCGGGGTATCTGCAAGATAGGTCGGTAGGTATTTTTCTTTTTGAGCCGGTGTGCCCCATTTGACGATCGCGTTTGCAACAGCAACGGGTGCCAGTGTGGCGTAAGCAAGGGAGAAATCACCCCAAGCCAATTCTTCAGCAATAATTGCGCTTGTTGTAGGGCTATAAGACTGCGCCGCACCACCTAATGACTCGGGCACTGAGAAAAAGTTAAGCCCCAAGTCCATGATGTCTTGCAGGTAAGTTTCCGGCAGTTTCATAGCTTCGTTGGCATCGTGCGCAAGGCCGCGAACGACTTCTTCCGCGTATGAGCGAACGGTGTCTTTAATCATCTGCTGCTCTTCAGACAGCGTTAGATCGAATAAGCCATGCGTGCTTGGTGCTGGCAACATTTTCGGATCTTCAGATTTTTTAGACGACTTCTTCGCCACCATTTGGCCAATAAACTCGAAGCCTTTTTTCGTGCCTGCATAAGCCAGTTTTTCAACCGGTTTGCGCAAGCCGTATTTTTTTGCGAACTCACTGCCTGCGAAGCGACTGGCTATGCCTAGTCCAACGCCTTGAATGTCTTTTGCCATAATGAAAATGCCCTTTGAGTGTATAGGGGATGGTCAATTCTCGACCGTATAGAACACCTCATAGTGGCAGGTCTGTCAGCTCGCTGCATTGGCAATCCTGACCTGACCATTCGGGCCGTAGTGCAAATAGAATTTTATAGGAGATGCGTTCCCCTCTTGGGGGTTTCTTAAGCAAAGGTTATGATGGCGACTGATGTACATTGCCTGAGGAAAGTTATGCTTACGTTGTTGTCGCCTGCTAAGACACTCGACTTTGAGACGCCACCGGTTACTGATCATAGTTCGATGCCTGATTACTTAGATGAATCGGCAAAATTGATCGATATTTTACGAGAATACTCCAGTGATGATGTCGCTGCGTTAATGAAGCTCAGCCCCAAGCTGGCGGATTTAAATGTGGCACGTTACAGCGACTGGCAGTTGCCGTTCCCTAAAGGGGCAGCGAAAGCCGCTGTTCTGGCGTTTAAAGGCGATGTATATACTGGGCTTGATGCTGATAACTTAGCGGAAGCAGACTTGGATTACGCTCAGGATCATTTACGTATTCTTTCGGGCCTTTATGGTTTGCTGCGCCCATTGGATTTGATCTTGCCGTATCGCTTAGAGATGGGCACAAAATTGGGGAACCCTTCAGGTAAAGATTTATACGCATTCTGGGGCGACATGCTCACCAATGCGATTAATGAACTTACCGATGCTGCCGGAATCAATACCGTAGTGAACTTAGCGTCGAACGAATATTTTAAAGCGGTAAAACAAAAGTCGCTGACAGCTAACTTGGTTACTCCCATCTTTAAAGATGAAAAAAATGGCAAGTACAAAATAATTAGCTTTTACGCCAAGAAGGCGAGAGGCATGATGGCCGCCTATCAAATTCAGCAACGTATTGAAGACGCTGAAAGTTTGAAAGACTTTAATGTTGCGGGGTATCGCTTTAATGCAGAAGAATCGACCGCAACCGATTGGGTATTTAAACGAGCAGAGAAGGACGTTCCGAATGGGTAACCTAATTAAAAGCACACTTACTATTGTCGGATTATCCGCCGTGTTGTCTGGGTGTGTACTGGCCCCACAAACCATCGAGTTAAATGAAACAGTGGAAGTGCCTAAAGCCAACGCGGAGGTTCAGCGTGGTGCGTTAATTCGAGTCGTGGATAACCGCGAAAGTATTATTGCAGGCGATGAAACTCGTGATTACTTGGGAAGCCGAGGCGGACGATTATCTGAGCGTTCGCCGTTACTTGCTCAAGATGAATTAGCGAATATTCTAAGCTTACGGTTGCAAGACAGTATTGCGCAGTTGGGCTTTGGTGGTACTAGCCCGATTGATCCTGTGCGTGTTGAAATGCTGATTAATAAATTTGCTTACAGCTGTAACGACGGTTTTTTGGTGACGTCATGCAGCGTGAAAGTGCGTTTAGGTGTGACTTTAATGAACGGCGATACTACATTTACTAAACCGTATGGATTAACCGAAACGCGTCGAGTGGCGGCTGCGCCGGTGAAAGAATACAACGAGAAGTGGGTGAATGACGTGATGGATCGACTGTGGGAATACATCTTCAGTGATCCAGAATTACGTGGTTACTTAGGCGTGTGATGTTTACGCAAACATAAATAGCTTGGTCACAACGCATTATTTTTCTATAATTTTTAAGTAGTACTGTATCTGACTGCCATGGATGGCGGAAATGTCTTTTTTGCAGGTGCAGCCATCTCATCAGTTTCTTCGGCGACGCAGGGACGCTAAACCATAGTCGCTGCTTGTCCGGATTTTTGATCAAATATCTAATTTTCTATCCTATATTCCTAGAGCCTTCTGCTTTGAAATTAGCGCCGCTTGATTTGAAATAGGGCTTCGCGGACTTTCTTTTAATCGGCATGCGTGCGGCGCCAGACAACAAAGTTATTCTGTGGCCTTTAGAGCAAAACCTTGCCCCGGAGCGATACAAATATATGGATGCTTTAGGAGGTCGCTCCGGGGCGGATTGTTTTGCGTGCCGCATAATGACTGCTGTTGGCTGGATGAAGCCGGATGCGCCGAGAAGAGAGGATCGTAAGGAGAAACCTCTCCTTGCATGGGGCCGGGGGCGGAGCCCCGTAAGGAAGTTGAGTTTAAGAACAGTCTTTAAATCAAAGCGATTAAAAATTTGAACAGTCTGGAGTGACGCATGTCACTCCAGACTATGGTGAGTAATCAGTTTATTTTAACCTGACTCGCTAACTCAAGTTTAGCTGAGAGCTTTGGTTAAACGCGCCACCGCGTCTTCCAACGTTTCCATGCTGGTGGCAAAGGATAAACGCATATAACCTGGTGTACCAAAAGCAGAACCCGGCACCATAGCAACACCCGCTTCGTTTAGCATTTTTTCTGCAAACTCTACATCGTCACTAATGCCAACATTAGCCATCGCGTCTTTAACGCATGGGTATGCATAAAAGGCACCATCGCCAGCAATGGCACTGAACCCCGGAATACCGTTAAGTGCTTCGATCAAGTAATCGTGACGCTTTTTGAACGCTTCAACCATTGGTGTCACACAATCACGACCACCACGCAGTGCCGCTTCCGCAGCGACCTGTGAGATAGATGTTGGATTTGATGTGCTTTGTGACTGAATTTTTTTCATGGCGCCAATTAGCTTGGCAGGGCCAGCTGCGTAACCAATACGCCAGCCTGTCATGCTGTAGGCTTTGGATACTCCGTTCAAAACGACAGTACGGTCGTATAGGTCAGGGCACGCAGTCACGATATTTTCGAAGCTAAAATCTGCCCACCAGATGTATTCGTACATGTCGTCGGTGGCGATCAGTACGTCTGGGTATTTGCGTAATACTTCGCCCAGAGCTTTTAGCTCGTCAAGGGTGTAGGCAACGCCGGATGGGTTCGATGGGCTGTTCAATACCACTAGGCGAGTTTTGCTGGTAATCGCATCATCTAGTTGTGCTGGTGTGATTTTAAAACGAGTGCTTTCATCTGTCTCGATGATCACTGGTTCGCCTTCGGCAATTTTGACCATATCTGGGTAAGATACCCAATATGGCGCAGGGATAACGACTTCATCACCTGGATTGATCAGGGCAAGAGACAAATTAAAGAAGCTTTGCTTGCCACCGCAAGACACAAGAACTTGGTTTGCTTGATACTCAAGGTCGTTGTCTTTTTTCAGCTTATCAATAATGGCTGATTTCAGGCCAGGTGTGCCATCAACTGCCGTATACTTAGTAAAGCCGTTTGCAATGGCTTCAGTGGCAGCTTTTTTGATGTGCTCTGGGGTATCGAAGTCAGGCTCACCGGCGCCAAGGCCAATGATGTCTTTGCCTTCGGCTCTGAGTTCTGCAGCACGGTTAGTAACTGCCAGAGTAGGGGATGGCTTGATCAGTTGAACGCGATCAGACAATTTCAGATCCAAAGTATCTTTCCTCGTTAAAGGGGGCCTAAAAACGGGCCTCAAAATGGGCAATAAACAACGTATAATCTTACTAGATTTAGGAGATAACTGGAATCCTCATGAACAAGCCATTCGAGCTAACCTCGAAATATTCACCGGCAGGTGATCAGCCAACGGCTATCGCGGGTCTACTAAAAGGCATCAATGCTGGCCTTCTGAAACAAACACTGCTTGGTGTGACGGGGTCGGGTAAGACGTACACGATGGCCAATGTGATTGCTCAGTCTGGCCGCCCAGCTATTATTATGGCGCACAATAAAACATTAGCGGCGCAGTTGTACGGTGAGTTTAAAGAATTTTTCCCGAATAACGCAGTTGAATACTTCGTTTCTTATTACGACTACTACCAGCCAGAAGCTTATGTACCGTCGTCGGACACTTTTATTGATAAAGATGCATCCGTTAACGAACACATCGAACAAATGCGTTTATCGGCGACCAAAGCACTGATGGAACGGCGTGATGCCGTTATTGTGTGTACCGTTTCTGCGATTTATGGTTTAGGTGATCCTGATTCGTACCTGAAAATGATGCTGCACATGGTGCGTGGTGAACACATTAACCAACGTGACATTTTACGTCGTTTAGCTGAGCTGCAATACACGCGCAATGATGCGGATTTTCATCGTGGTACTTATCGAGTTCGGGGCGAAGTGATTGATATTTTTCCCGCGGAAAGCGATGACGAAGCAATGCGGGTGGAATTGTTCGATGATGAAATTGAACAAATAAGCAGTTTTGATCCGCTAACGGGGCGTATCTATAATCGCTTTGATCGTGTGACTATTTACCCTAAAACACACTATGTCACGCCCCGAGAAAAAATTCTGGAAGCCATCGAAGGCATTAAAACTGAACTTGATGAGCGTCTCGAATATTACCGGGAAGAAAACTTATTAGTGGAAGCTCAACGGCTTGAGCAACGTACACGATACGATATCGAAATGATGCAAGAGCTGGGTTATTGCTCCGGTATTGAAAACTACTCTCGTTATTTATCAGGGCGTGAGCCGGGTGCAGCACCTCCTACATTGTTTGACTACATCCCCAAAGATGCACTGGTGTTTGTTGATGAGTCGCACGTGACGATTCCTCAAATTGGCGGCATGTATCGCGGTGACCGTTCACGTAAAGAAACGCTCGTGCAATTTGGTTTCCGTTTGCCTTCCGCATTGGATAACCGTCCGATGCAATTTGAAGAGTGGGAGTCGATTGTTCCGCAATGTATTTTTGTGTCGGCGACACCGGGAAACTATGAAAAAGAACATCAAGATAATGTGGTTGAGCAGGTCGTTCGTCCAACGGGGTTGATTGATCCACTTATTGAAGTTCGACCAGCTACTGGACAGGTCGATGATGTATTACATGAGTTAATTGAGCGTACTGCAAAAGGCGAGCGAATTTTAATTACCGTGTTAACTAAACGTATGGCTGAGGATCTTACTGATTTTTTACATGATCAAAAAGTTCGTGTGCGTTATTTACACAGTGATATCGATACGGTTGAACGTGTGGAGATAATTCGTGATTTACGTTTGGGCGAATTTGATGTGTTGGTGGGTATCAACTTATTACGAGAAGGTTTGGATATTCCTGAAGCGTCTCTAGTTGCTATTTTTGATGCTGATAAAGAAGGTTTCTTACGCTCCGAGCGAGCGTTAATTCAGACCATTGGTCGTGCTGCTCGAAACCTTAACGGCAAGGCGATTCTGTATGCAGATAGAATTACCGATTCTATGCAACGTGCGATGGATGAAACAGATCGTCGTCGAGAAAAGCAGGTTTTATTTAACGAAGAAAATGGTATTACCCCTACGGGTATTATGAAGTCGGTGGAAGATATTCTTGGCGCAGCGCCTGCTCCGGGCCATCGAGGTAAAAATAGTGGTCGTGGTAAGCAGAAAGTTGCAGAAAAAGGCGCTGATTACGCAACGGATGACTGGAAGCACTTAAGCTCAAGCGAGTTGGGTAAGCGTATTATCAAAGTGGAAGATGATATGTTTAAAGCGGCTAAAGATTTGGACTTCGAGAAAGCGGCCAGCTTACGCGATCTATTGCACTCGATGAAAGAAAAAATGATTCAGAACAGTTAACCATATTCTTACTTAGCAAATAAAAACCCGGTATCTCTACCGGGTTTTTTTGTGCTGCACTTAATTCACAGTGTATCTACCAAAGCTTAAATCAAATCTAAGCGCCAGAGGCTGATTTAACCGCAACTGGTTTTACCACAAACAATAAATCGCCTTGATTTACCTGTTGGCCATCTGAGTTCAAAATACGAGTGACTTTGAACTTCTGCTTCGCTGGGTACAGCTCTGTGCCTGCGCGATTAAACTGCTTCAAGCTTAAAGGCGTAAACATCTTCATGGCTTCCATCAAACACAGAGTTTGATCAACGCTGATGATGTCACCTTCTTTAGCAAAGGCAGGTTCGCTTGGAGACGATGAACCGTAGAAAATACAGGTCGATGGCGACAATACTTTCAGTTCATCTGATCCTTCGATTTTAAGCTGAGAGGCATCAACGGCATCGGCTAGCATATCTGCAGCGTCTTCGATGTCTTTAATCAAGTCGCTGACATTAATACGATCAAGGAATTTCGGTAGGTAAGTCGTATCGTACACGCCATCATTAAATACCGAGTCATCCAATACACGTTTTAGCAGCGGAATGTTTGTGCATACGCCGGTGATTTTTACTTCGTCTAAGTATTTACGCAGTTTGGCGATGGTGTCTTCACGGTTTTCACCGTAACAAATAACCTGTGCGACCATGCTGTCGTAGAAAGGTGAGACTTGTTTGCCACTGGCGGCCATTGAAATTAATTCAATGTGATCGTATTTAGGTAATGTGCATTCGCGAATGGTTCCTGGGGTTGGTACAAACTCTACGTTGTCACCTTTTAATACGGCTTTTTCCGCATTGATTCGGACTTCAATTGCGTAGCCTTTGTGTTCCGGGGTTAGGTCTTGAATATTGCCGCCTTCCGCAATTTTGAACTGCGTAGAAACAATATCAATACCAGACACTAACTCAGTCACTGGGTGTTCAACCTGAAGTCGGGTATTCATTTCCATGAAGTAGATCGACATATGATCTAGATCGAAAATAAATTCAACCGTACCAGCGCCCACGTATTCCACAGCATCTGATAATTTTTCGGCAAAATCGTAAGCACTGTCTTCCAGTTCTTTTGGAAGCATAGTAGAACCAGATTCTTCAAAAATTTTCTGGTTGTTACGCTGCACCGAACAGTCACGTAGCCCTAGAATTTTGGTGTTGCCGTGAGAATCACGTAGCACTTGAACTTCAATATGGCGTAATGAGGTAACGTATTTTTCGAGGTACACATCACCATTACCAAAGGCCGCTTTTGCTTCGGTAGAAATCTGATGGAAGAGGGCGTGAATACGGTCCGCAGACTCAACCACTTGGATGCCTTTTCCGCCACCACCGTGAACGGCTTTAAGCAGAACCGGGTAGCCAATTTCGTCCGCAACGCTGGCAGCATTCGCGGAGCTGGTCAAAATACCGTGTGAACCCGGAACAACAGGTACATTCACTTGCATCGCGGTATTAATCGCGTTGGATTTGTTGCCCATGGTTTCCATGGATGACACCGGGGGGCCAACAAAATTAATATCGTGATTACCACACAGCGCTGCAAACTGACTGCTCTCTGATAAGAAGCCAATGCCCGGGTGCAGTGCATCAACGCCTTCATGATGGGCAATACGTAATACAGATTTAGCATTCAGGTAGCTTTCATCCGGGGTATTACCACCGATACACACCACGCGGTCTTTTGGCCCAAGCATATCTACGGGCACAGATTCCATGTCAGGGTCTGACTGGATTAATACCACTTTAATGTCGTTTTCTTGTGCTTTACGAATCAGCTTCACGGCAGTACAGCCACGAGCATGAATCATGATTTTATCGATTTTACCGTATTTCTTTTGTTGCTCTGCTTCTTCGGCGGTCGCGGGAGCCATGCGCTCTGCGGTAACATACCCTTCAAGTACACGCTCAAGTACGTCGTTAATTGTGTGGCGTGCAACCGGTACGTCTGGATCAATCGCACGTAAGCGATCATCCATTTCAGTGTAAAAAGGATGAGCCACTAGGCCATCCATTGATTCTGATGAGACCGATAGGTAATTCGATAACGTACACGTGCTTGGTAAGTAGCTTGGTACAACAATTTGGCCAGCAAATGGCATGTTGGTACCTGAGAAATAATAGGTTTGTGCAAGAGGGTGAGTCACGAAACTCGCTTGCGCGCCACCGGTACAATCCCCAAATCCAAATACCACAAGGGGTAAATCGTTATCACGAACAAAGCGGGTAATGCGGTCGTTAACGACTGACATAGAGAAAAGTGCCGCTGCACCTTCTTTCGTTTGCATCCCCCCGGATGATACGAAACATACGACGGGTAATTGATTGCGCGCACATTCTACTAATAATTTACAAAATTTCTCAGCGCTGGCCATATCAAAAGCGCCGGCTTGGAAATCAAGATTAGAAATTAACGCCCCAACACGCTGTGTACGCCCTCCGACGGTAATGGTTGCCAAACCTGTTACTACGCCACACGGTTGAATATTGCGTTTTAGCGCACTTTCAATCGAAGAGCGGAACCCAGGAAAAGACACAGGGTCGGCGGACATTAGGTTAGGATACAGCTCTTCAAAATCCGTAAAGAAGGCATCAATGATGGTAGACGGCGAAGCACGTTTGGCACGCTTGGCATCATCAAGTACTTCTTGAATTTGAAGGTCGTGATACCCCATCGTTAGGCGGTTCCAAAAGTCTTTACGACGACCAATGGATACCGGATTAATACGACCGTTGTAATTTTTCCCCGCTTGCTCTGCGTTGTAATACTCTGATAACAGTTTTTCGAAGATAAAGGTTATGACGACGAATAACGATTCAGACAGTCGTGGGAAGGCAAGTTTTTTCCACTCTTCAACCGACTTCAAAAAATCGCCACGTTGAGAGCTCTTAACGAAGTAGCTCAGCCAATAGTTGAAAGATTCAAGATCTTTCATGGTGTAGCTTTCACCGTCGGTGGCTTCTGATAATGATTTATCTAATAACGTTTTAACGGATTCGCGAGACAGTGCACGAGTTTCATTCGCTTCCTTCGCCACACTGGCTAGGTTGTGAATGAAGTTGTCGTAAAGACCACCAAATACCAACATGTTTTGACAGACGTGAGTAAATTCTTCACGTAACTCATCGTGCAAAATGGCATCAAGGATAGTGATGTCAGGATGCGATGGGTTTTGAATATTCTCTTGGCGAAACTGAATGTAGGGTGCTAATGCTTCTTCAATAATGCGGCGATTGGCTTCCGTCGCTTGTGTCATTTCGTCATTGCACAGTGCATCGGTACGGGTAGACAGTTTTAATTCAGCGCGAATATCTGCAGGTAACAAGTTGTCCGAGAGAATGGTATTCAGCGCGGTCGCAAGCGACTGACGCAATGCCCCTTTGGTGTTTTCACCGTGGCGTTGTTTATTTAACTCTTGACGAGTCTCGTGGGGCAGTTGCTCACGAATATAAATTGCCAATGGGTGCGGGTTGTCTTCAATAAAGTCGACAACCGCTGATGAATCTAAGATATCCGTCGAGCGCAACAAAAAACGGCTCTGGCGATAATCGTCTAGGTAGTTAAGCAAACCTTGGAAGTTAACCGTCGCGTCTGACTTCCAACGATTGAATAAATACAAACCTAAGTTAAAGCAAAGCTCTTGCTTGGCTTTAAGGTAGTTGTTTTTTGGCTCGCCAAAAAATAAACGTGCGAAGGTGTTGCGGCTTTCACCACGCTCTTCGTATTTACTCCAGAAGTTTTTCCAGAATTTTTGTAGATTGTCATCGTAGACAATCTTTTCAGGGGCTTGGAGCCAGTTCTGGAACTTCTTGTTTTGTTCGCGTTGTACGCGCTGATCAAGCTGTCCTGTCGGGACTTCTTTTTCAGCTAGGCGGCCATAGTTTTCCACCGTGGTGGAATGAATACGGCGACGCAGCGTTAAGTAGCGGGTGTAGCGGTAACACAGACCGAAAATGTTGATGTGTTCAGTCGGGTTGTTCGCCAGAAAGAAGTTGGCGTCTTTTTGTAGTGTTAACAGTTTATCCGATGGATTTAAAAAGCGCTCAATACTGCGCTGGTAGTGATCCATTAAATATTTGTTTTTACGTGTGAAGTCTTTTGCGCCTTCTTCGATTGATTCGATACCCGAAGTAATCGCACGATGCAGGTTGACACGTTTTTCATCCGCATCCGTCGGCGCGTAATCAACGATGCCATCAATCACACCCGACTCACGCAGTTGATACCCGGATACTCCCACGTACTTAGCACATTCCTGCCAAGATAAATTGTACTTACGAGCAATGCTGGCTAAGCCTTGAGGCTGAATGGTATTAAAAATACCATCGCGCACGGAAAGCAGAATATTGGTGGAGGCTAGGGGAATAGCACCACCGGAATAACCCGCCCCCCAAATAATACCTAGAGTCGGTACATCGTTATTGGCCATTTCAGTGATTAAATGGCTGATGGAGTGCGCTTGATTTTGCGAGTTAGCTTGCTCGCCAGCGTCTGCTCCTGGGGTGTCGATGAAGGTAATAATTGGCATCGCGCGGCTAGAGTAATGACGCGCTTGCTGCGCCGCACGGTTGTGGTGAGCAGGCCCCCAAGCACCATTCGAGTGTTCACGGTTTTGACAGATAAAACCGACACGGCGAATATGGCCGCCAAAATCGAGGTCAGCTTCTGCGCAATACAGTGGGCCGTCATCGACTTCAGTAATGATGCGCACAACGAGGTGTTGAACCACGGTTTTCGCAGAGGCACGTTGAGTGCTTTCACTGGGGGATACAACGTGGTCGATGTAGTCATCGATATTTAATTTACGCAGGCGGTCTAGCTCAATACCGCATTGCTCTGGGCTGATCAGGCCTTTTACTTTGTGGTCGACTGCGTTGTCTTCGTATTCCGGAAAAAATGAGAAGTCGGCAGAAAGCTTTTCAGCAATCTGAAACAACGGATCCGTATGATTTGGTAATTCTTGTTTTGTCATGCGTATGATTCCATTGGTACTCACTCGGGCCGTTAAACATTATCCGATGTCACTGGATGAATTGGCCTTTGTTTGTGCAGTTGTCCGGTATGCCACCGGAATTTTTCTTATCTTTTGGGGGTTAAACCCCAAGCGTTTATTAAGTGCGCTCGTCAGTGATCCGTTTATGTTACGGCTATACGCGTCTGAATATCAGAGTGGCATTGGTGCCACCGAAGCCAAAGCTATTCGACATAACAGTCTCAAGGTTGGCGTCGCGGTTTTCCGTCACAATCGGCATATCTGCGGCGTCCGGGTCGCGCTCAGTAATATTGGCGCTGCCGGTGATAAAACCATGTTGCTGCATTAACAAGCAGTAAATGGCTTCCTGAACGCCCGCGGCTCCGAGCGAGTGCCCTGTTAGCGACTTGGTCGAGCTGAGTGGTGGCATGTTGCCATCAAAGGCGCGTGACACTGCCTTAAGCTCGCATATATCGCCAGCAGGGGTGCTGGTACCGTGGGTATTCAAATAATCGATGGTTGGTGAACCTGCCATAGTGAGGGCATCGCGCATACAGCGCTCAGCCCCTTCTCCTGATGGAGCAACCATGTCTACACCGTCTGAAGTCGCACTGTAGCCAATGATTTCAGCATAGATGTGCGCGCCTCGGGCGACGGCGTGTTCGTATTCTTCAAGGACAATAACACCACCGCCACCGGCGATGACAAAACCATCGCGGTTTGCATCATAGGCACGAGAGGCATTGGCCGGGGTGTCGTTGTATTTAGTCGATAACGCGCCCATGGCGTCGAATTGCATGGTTAACGACCAGTGTTCTTCTTCGCCACCGCCGGCAAACATAATATCTTGTTTGCCCCATTGGATTAGCTCCATGGCATTACCAATACAATGCGAGCTTGTGGCGCAGGCGGATGTTAACGAGTAGTTCACACCCTTGATTGAAAATGGGGTGGCGAGGTTCGCCGAGACTGTGCTGCCCATGCTGCGAGTTACCCGGTAAGGGCCGACACGGCGAATGCCTTTCTCACGTAAAATATCGACGGCTTCAACAATGTCACTGCTGCTTGCGCCGCCAGAGCCGGCAATCAAACCAGTGCGTGGGTTGCTGACGAGGTCATCAGTTAAACCAGCATCTTTAATTGCTTGTTGTAGAGAGAGGTAGGAGTATGCCGCAGAGGGACCCATGAAACGTTTGATCTTGCGATCAATATGCTCATCAAGGTCAATATCAGGACGGCCTGCAATATGGCTTCGGAAACCGAGTTCTTCATACTCTGGAACATAGCCAATACCGGACTTTTGCTCCTGAAGAGACTTCAGAACGGCTTCTTTGTCGTTACCTAAACAACTGACAATTCCTAACCCTGTGACTACTACACGACGCATTGTGTCTACTCTATAACCTCTGAAACATATCAAACAGGCAGAAACCTAGCGCCTGTACACCAAAGCTAGACACTATAAAGCACATCGGCTTGTGAAAAAACGAATAATTAGGCTTTAGGGGGCTGCCATTGCCCTAGTTAAGATAATTGGCTCACTTCCGCATCTGCTTCACTAGAGTAGACCAGTAGCGAGTAAGACAAAGGGTCGCAATAGTACCGCCACCAATGCTCAGAAATTGGGTATCCGGGTACTTACTCTGATGGAAAATTAAAACGACGGAAGTAATGGTGAGTAACGCAGCGGTAAAGCGCTCTAACTTTTCACCTTGTAGCCACCACTGTGACTCTGTTAAGTATTTTGCTAATGCGGCAAATATCAACCCACTGGCTGAGCCGACTAAAATATCCAGAGGCCAGTGAGCGCCGACAGCCGCCCGGCTAGCGGCGGCAACCAAAGCAATCACGAGTACTGCCACCGCGCAGGGTATGCTGCGGGTATAAACCATGATTAAACCCGCGGTGGCAAGTGCTGTGAATGAGTGCCCGGAAGGAAATGCGTGGTTTTTAACCACCGGACCAATGACGTTAAATACGTCAGGATCAAGCACGGCCGGAGGGCGTGGAATTTCTAATAAAAACTTCAGACCATGAACAAACGCAGTACCGGTAATTAATAGGACAAACGCAGTGTTGAACATGTGCGGAGCACGGCTAGCCACGGTGCCTATGACGGCCACAGCAAATAGAGTATCTGCCACAAACGTCATGTTGCTCCAGAACCAAGCCGGCAAAACTTGTGACTCAGCGTTAAACCACAGAAATACACTTTCATTGGTGCCTTGTGATGCAATAACGGCGGCGGCGAGTAAGAGCGCCATTGCGGTGGCATGAAGCAGAGTATCAGTTCGCATTCTGTTGCTCCGGCTGCGCTTTCGATTCTGTGTTTAACAGCGAAGGGCGCTGAATTATAAGGAGAGGTCCAGACTGAAACAGGACATCAAATTCGTGTTTCACTTTTTTTAATCGATCTTCACGCGCAAAGCCAATTTCTCCGGGCTTTAGGCTACGACGCTCAGTAACTTTATCGAGATACACGTTGAAGCTGGGCATATCAATGGATTGAGTGACTATGGGTTTGTCTAGTTCTTTAGCAAACATTGCAACTTCCCATACTGGTTGCTGCTGAGTATCACTGTAAGTGGGCACGAATAAAAACCAGACCAGCAGTGCCTGCAAAACCCCAATAGCAACAAGAGAGAACCAAGGGCTAAAGCGACGCCAGATAATGAGTGTTAACGCGATGAAGCCCGCGATAGCAGCGATTACGACAAAGTCGTAATTAAAAAAATCTTGAGCGCGTTGTGCGGTGGCAATTTCGATTGGATTTGTTAAGCGCGCTTCAATGATCGGGATAATTAACGGGAAGGCGATTAATAACCCAAAGAACATGAGCGGGAAGATACCCGCGAGAATTCGGCTCTGTAACCAGCTGCGGTAACGCGCCATTAGAATAATCAGTGGCGTGACACCATAGAGAATGTAATGCGGTAGCTTGGTACTGGCGAGGCTAAATAGAATGAGTACTACTAAAAACCATATCCAAAGAAAGCGGTTTAAGGTGTCGCCGCCTGTAAAGATGGTTTTAACGCTCGGCAGTATTCGAATCAGTAGGCCACCAAAAGGCGCGAGCAAAAATGGCAATACCATGGGGTAAAATAAGAAACCGCCGTCGTGGCCTTCCATCGCGTTATTAAAGCGATTGACGTTGTGCTTTAAAAAGAAGCCATCAATAAAATCTTGGCCTTGGGCCATGTATTCCAGGATGTACCAAGGTGCGGCAATCAGCAGGAACAAGATCCAGCCAGGTATGTAAAACATGGCTTGAATAAATTCTTTGCGGTAGCCGCTGGTCAGAAAGAATAGTGCACCCACCATGGTTGGAATGGCAACTGCGACCGGCCCTTTGGTGAGCGTGCCTAGGGCCATTAGGGTGTAGACGGCGACTAACAGCCATCGTGACGGCGATTGGGAATAGAGGTACATGCACAGCAAGGTGGTTGCTAAAAGCATGTTGAGCAGTGCGTCAGCCGTGGCAACGTGAGCAATCATATTCACGCCAAGAGCGGTGCTGGCACTGTCTCTTATACACATCTCCGAGCCCACGAGACTAGGCATGATCTCG
>OJBO01000440.1_pt1 | contig 23921 bp, 16 predicted proteins | sample 1590461 | NCBI WGS metagenome assembly OJBO01 (sample SAMN05416836, study PRJEB24817) | seawater metagenome | isolation source: Sea water | place: Canada:Atlantic | collected 2013-07 | reverse complement strand
TATCTTTGGAGCCAAGATTATCCCTCATTTTTTGCCGCATGGCTCGCACTTCTTCACGCAGAGTTTGTGGGTCGCGAGCTTGCTGCAGAATATCGTTGCGAATTGTTTGGAATTGCTGGCCTAGGTCACTTGGCCCACAGATGATTCGCGCGCGTACTAAGGCTTGATGTTCCCAAGTCCATGCATGTTTGGCTTGATATTCTTTGAAGGCATTCATTGACGCTACGATCATGCCGGAGCTGCCTGATGGACGTAGACGCAAGTCGATTTCGTACAGGTCGCCAGAGCGTGTTTGGGCAGTGCAAATATGCACCATTCGTTGCCCCATGCGGGTGTAAAATACGCTGTTATCTAAGGCGCGATCACCGGTGGTTGCTCTCCCTGCATGGGCGTTGTGAATAAACACCACATCAAGATCTGAGCTGTAACTAAGCTCTAGGCCACCGACTTTGCCGTAGCCCACAATTAAAAATTCAGGGCTATAAATCGCTTCTTTATCGGCATTGGTGGGATAACCGTATTTGGCGACCATTTGCTCAAAGGCTAGGTGTGTCACCATATCGAGTGTGGTTTCAGCTAGGCGTGTCAGGTAATCGCTGACTTGCATTAGGGTGAGTTTGCCCATCACTTCACAAGCGGCGGCGCGCAGTTTATGAGCACGCACATACTGCCTAAGTTGTTCCATCTGCTGCTCGAGGTCATCGGCTTCAATGCGCAGTAAACGTAAATGCAATTCTTCTTTGAGTTCTGCGCTATCAGGAAGGCGGAATAGCGTTTCAGGCACTAGCAGTTCATCTAATAACAGAGGTGTGCGAGTTATGTATTCTGCGACCCAGCTAGAAGCGGCACACAAGCGCACCAGCTGATGTAGGGCTTGGGGGTTTTCTGACAGCAGTACTAAGTAGGCCGTGCGTCGTAAAACTGCTTCTAATAAAGGGATGATGCGGCTGAGTGTTTCGGCGCTATTGTCTTGTTGCCATACTTCTTTTAGTAATCTTGGCATCAAGGTTTCTAATCGTTCTCGTCCGACTTGCTGCATTAAATTAACCGCACGCGACTCGCGAAAGCGATCAATGATGGCTCTTACGTTTTCTTCTCCTGCGCACGGATGTTGCTGCAAAAACTCGGCTTCGGCGGTGTCGTGCAATTCGCCGTGCCAGAGATCAAGCCATTCGTGTTCTATTTCGGGATCTTGTTGTTCATCATCGTGGGCAACAATATGTGAAAAATGATGACTGACGATTGAGCGATGTTGATTGAGCTGCGTAAGGTAATTGCTCCAATCACTGCATCTCATGGAGTGAGCAATGCGCGCTTGGGTTAATTCGTCATCGGGAAGTTGTTGTGTTTGTTCGTCGCGTACTGCTTGGATGGCGTGTTCGCTGTCACGTAAGAAAAAATAGGCGGCTTTAAGCTCTGTCGTTGCTGAGGTTGGCAAGTAGCCATCTGCGGCTAACATATCCAGCACTTCAACCAGTTCTCGACTTTGCAGGTGTTTTTCTTGTCCGCCTCGTATTAACTGGAAGGCCTGTACAATGAATTCAATCTCACGAATGCCACCCGGGCCAAGTTTTACATTTTGCTCTAGGCCTCGACGGCGTACCTCCGCGTTAATCATGGCTTTCATTGAACGTAACGACTCGAATGCGCTGTAGTCGATGTACACTCGATAGGTAAAGGCACGCAATAATGCGATCAATTCTTGTGCCGCAGGGGTGTCTTCACCAGTCATGAGTCTCGCTTTCACCATGGCGTAGCGTTCCCAATCGCGGCCTTGGCTCTGGTAATACTCTTCTAATGACGCGTAATTCATCACCAATGGACCGCTCTGGCCGTATGGGCGTAAGCGCATATCTGTGCGAAACACAAAGCCATCAATGGTGTGCTTATCCAGTGCAAGAATCAGTTTTTGCCCGAGTTTAATAAAAAACTCCTGATTACTGATCACTTTAGGCCCCGTCGTATTGCCGCTGTCGTGGTAAGCAAAAATAAGGTCAATATCAGAACTTAAATTTAACTCCCAGCCACCCAGCTTCCCCATACCTATGACAATCAAGTGTTGCTCTTCTTGGGTCTCTTTGGAAAGCGGCTTGCCATGGCGTTGTTCTAAATCAGGCAGTAAAAAAGCAATGCTTCGATTGACGCACACATCCGCTAACTCCGATAGCGCACGAGTGGTTTCAAGGGTATGAGCAATTTTTAGCGCATCTCGCCAAATAATATGGATCATGGCGCGGCGGCGCATCTGGCGCAGGGCTTTATGCCAATCGTCTTCGCTGATTGCATCCCTCGAAAGCTCGTCAAGCCATCGTTCAAAGTCGTCACGATTAACTGGGGAATCTAGTGCTTCTGAGGTTAGACACTCGCAGATGTACTTGTCATCACGAACAAAATTTTCCGCTACGTACTCGCTAAGCGTCAGCACTCGTAGAAGTTTTTCCTGTTGATGCAGTGGGAGAGTGTTCCATAAACTTGACCAGTTAAGGCCGAATCTCTCGCAATGATCGGCAACCTGAGTCTGTAGATGATTCCAATGTTGGCTGAGTATTTCCGGAAGCATACGCTGGAGGCGCTCCATGATGAAAATTTTAGAATGACGTTAAGCGTTATAGTCTCAGACTTTAGCGCACAAAACCCAGTCAAAAACAGAGGCTGCGGGAACAATTAAACCAATGAGCTCTCTGAATAACTCAACAAACTTTGTAAGGCGGAATTAAGCGTCGCCCTATAAGTACTATTAAGCACTGCAGTATTAAGCAAGACATAAGCGTTATACACTTCAGCATCGTCACCGTTATAGCTATTTTTTGTGAGTAAAACTATGAGTAACCCACCGGGTAAAGAGACACCTACCCGCCGTACACGTTCTACATCGAGTAAGACATCGACAAACACTGCGCCGGTTAACGCAACACGAGATAAAAAGACGCCTAAAAAAGCAGCATCAAAGACATCTAAAGCACAAGCGTTGGAAAAAACGACAAAAACAGGCCCTAAAAAATCAGTTAAACCAAAAGCGCCTAAGGCAAAATCAACAAGCGCTAACTCTAAAACGGCTAAACCCGTTGCCAATAAAGGGGCGGCGGCGAAGGTTGCTTCTACTAAAAAACGCCAGTGGAAACTGCCGTTGCTCTCTCTACTCGCAGTATTCACCTTGCTGTTTGCCGTTTGGATGGTTTATCTGGATGCCGAGGTAAGAAAAGCCTTTGATGGTAAAAAATGGTCGCTTCCTGCCAAGGTATACGCTCGCCCACTGACCCTGTATCCCGGTTTATTACTGCCTCCAGAACAGCTTGAAGCCGAATTGCAGTGGGCCGATTATCGCCCGGCGGCGCTAGCAGATCGCCCTGGTACGTATCAGCGTAACGGAAATGAGTGGGTGATCTTCCGTCGTGGTTTCCCGTTTTGGGATGGCTCTGAAGTAACGCGACGAATTAATCTTAAAATTAATAATCAGCGAGTATCTGGACTCGCAGACATTGAAGGGAATCAACCCCTTATTCGCCTAGAACCGCAGTACATTGGTGGGATTTTTCCTGCACATAATGAGGATCGTGAGCTGGTTCGCCTAGAGGATGTTCCTCCTGTGCTGGTGGCGGCGCTTATCGTGACGGAAGATAAGTACTTTTTTGAGCACTTAGGGGTGTCGCCTTATGGTATCGCCCGCGCGATGATGGCAAATGCTCGTGCGGGTAAAATGGTGCAGGGTGGTTCGACATTGACCCAGCAGTTAGTGAAAAATTTTTTCCTAACCAATGAACGAACAATAACGCGAAAAGCTCAAGAGGCTTTTATGTCGTTATTGCTTGAGTTGCATTACGACAAAGAAGAAATTCTTGAAGCCTATATTAATGAGATATATTTAGGTCAAGCAGGCCGACGTGCGATTCATGGCTTTGGGTTAGCGTCTAGATTTTACTTTGGAAAACCACTTAAAGAATTAAATTCAGCTGAAATTGCAACCTTGGTTGGCTTGGTAAAAGGAGCGTCTTTTTATAATCCGCGCCGTAATCCTGAGCGTTCAAAAAATCGACGTGATTTGATTTTAAGTATCATGGCTGATAATCAAATAATTACTCAGGCGGAAAGTTTAAGAGCAAAGCAACGGCCTTTAATTACGGCGTCCCCTCGCCGTGGCGGACAGCGTGAATATCCTGCATTTCTAGAGCTAGCGAAAGAACAGCTGCAAAAAGACTATCGTTTGCAAGATCTGCAAACAGAAGGGCTACGAATTTTTACGACGTTAGATCCGTGGGTGCAAAATGCGGTAGAAAATTCGGCGGATGCGCATTTAAATCGATTAGAGAATCGCTCTACTGGCTTAAAAGGGACGTTAGAAACTGCGGCGGTTGTTACCAGTACCGATGGCGGAGAAATTCGTGCCTTATTAGGGGCGCGTGATGCCTCCTTCTTTGGTTTTAATCGTGCGCTAAATGCAAAGCGAGCGATAGGATCTCTGGCGAAACCTGCGGTATTTCTTGCAGCACTCCGTAGTGGGAAATATCACTGGGGGTCATTTATTGACGACTCTCCTGTGACCGTCGAAGGGCGTAATGGCGATGTGTGGCAACCTCGAAATTATGACCTTAAAAGTAATGGTGATGTTCCAATGGTGGATGCCTTAACGCGTTCGTTAAATCAAGCGACTGCGCGCCTAGGTATGACCGTAGGGCTGGGGAATGTGGTGGATGAGATGCAGCGGCTGGGAGTGAGCAGTGACCTTCCTGCTTACCCATCATTGCTGTTAGGTGCCGTGTCGCTTTCGCCCTTGGAAGTCGCACAAATGTATCAAACCATTGCATCAGAAGGGTTCTTGATGCCGTTACGCACCATTGATGCGGTAACAACGGCTGAGGGCGACATGCTTTCCTCGTATGCGATTCGTGGACAACAGGTTTACGACCCGGTGTTGATGGAGTGGCTCAGGTTTGGGTTAGAGCAAGTGGTAGCCACTGGAACCGCTCGGGCGTTAAATTCTTTGCCTCAACCTTTAGCGGGCAAAACTGGCACGAGTGATGACCAGCGTGATGCCTGGTTTGCCGGATTTGATAACCGTCACCTTGGTGTTATTTGGGTGGGGCAGGATGACAATAGCCCGATGCCTTTCACAGGGAGTAGTGGTGCTTTACCGATTTGGAAATCTACATTGCAGCGAGTTGGGGTTGAGCCACTGACAGCCCCGCGTACCTTAGTTGACATTACTGTGGGGGACGATGGCACTTTGATGGGAGATCACTGTAGCGGGAAAGTGTATCCCTTTCCTCCATCGTGGCTGGACAATGAACGCCCTCCCTGTAATTCTGGTACTAAGCGCATCGGAGAAGAGATCAAATCATGGTTCGATTGGTTGTTATAAGTCTGCTACTGACTGGGTTAGTGGGGTGCGCCACGAATGACGGTGCGAACAACGCTGACGCTGACTATGGCCAGTACCGTGACGGTAGCGAGCATCCAGCCGTATTGATGTTATTTAAGCAATCAGACAATGCGGTGCAAGCGGGAAATTGGTCTGCAGCCATGACGTATTTAGATCAGGCGCGTCGTATTGAACCACGTAATCCGTACGTGCTGTATCGACAGGCTTGGGCGAGTGCACAAAGCGGTGATACAGAACGGGCCCGTCAATTACTTGAGCGGGCCCGTGTTTACGTCAATAAAGATGACGAATTATTAAACTATCGTTTGTATGAGTTAGAGTTCCAGATTAACCCTTAACTCCCTGTTTTAAATTGCGAAAGTAGATCCATCATGCGACGCGACATACTTTCCAGCCCCTGAGACTTAGACAATGTGTCTGTGGTATGACTTAGCGTTGACTCACCAATCTCGCGAATAGATGTGACGTTGGTGTTTACTTCACTAATGGCGATGTTTTGTTCTTTAATGGCTTGGGCAATTTGCTGATTCATCGCGTGCATGGATTCAACGGATGTTTTAATTGTGCCTAGTTGGTCATCAATGCGAGTTACTTGATTTACGCTTTCAGTAACGCCTGATAATGATGTCTCCATCGCGGTGACAGCTTCGCCCGAGCCTTTTTGAAGTCGCTCGATCATGCGCTGAATTTCCTCAGTGCTTTCATGCGTTTTAGAGGCTAGTGTGCGTACTTCATCTGCCACAACGGCGAATCCTCGGCCCTGTTCCCCTGCACGAGCTGCTTCAATGGCGGCATTAAGCGCAAGTAAATTAGTTTGTTCTGCGATGCCTTGAATCACAGATAATACGGAACCAATGTTATTGCTTTCAGAGTCGAGGTTTTCGATCACTGTGTTGGCAGTTTGAATGTTGTGGTTTAAATTTTCAATGCCAGCTCTTGCACTGCGTATATCCTTATCACTCTCTGTCGCCACATCGTTTGCTGCTAATGCAGCGTTGGCAGCTTCCTCTGAATATTGTTTGATTTCTTGCATTGCACTGGACATTTCAGTAGTAGCTGAGGCAATTAAATCGGTTTCGTCGCTCTGCTTACGTGCCCCTTTTTCAACCGTACTGGCTGATTGATTAAAATCCTTTCCTAAGACGGCGATATCGGATGACAGTGAACGTGCTTGTTCAACGAGTTCGTTAATAGAGCTGAAAAAAGTATTAAATGTGTGTCCAAATTGGCTGGTTGGGTTAGGCACTTGATAAGATAAATCAATCTCACCATCTTTTTGTAAATGCACGCCGATGTCTGCTAGCTCAATGCTTTGATTAAACTCGATCCAACTTTTTTGCGATAAATACACCAGTAGCCCCGCTTCGGCGATCACGAATGCAGCATGTAAGATAACGATGTCTAGTCCGGTTCTGTATTCGAATACATACACACCGGTGCCCGCTTCTTGTAAGTAGTTGAACACCAAATGGTGAACGGCAATGACACCTGCGCCGGCTAAAACAGTAAAGGGGTCTCGGTAATAAAGCAGAGCGGCGAGTAAGGCAAAAATGCTAAAGTGCATCTCAATCAAACCGTGAGCTTGATGAATATGCAGCCCGGTTAAAATCATGAGTGATGCCGCAAAGCACATGCGGGATAATCGTTGTCCTGGCAGTGCTTTACTTACGAAGTAAGGTACTAGAACGGCCGGTAACCCGACAATAAGGGCTTCTGCCCATGTGTTGTTCCAGTTCGCAAGCAATAAAGAAACGCCAAAAAGCGCAGCGGTTAATTTTAGAAAAAATGCATCGGCTTCAACATAGAAGTCGATGACTGATTGAGAGTGTGTCATAGGGTTTCCTGCACATACTTATGATGTCTATATTTCTGAGTCTAGATCAGACCGTCACAATTGCATGTTGGAGTTACAATAAACATGGCATAGGTCAGGTACAAAGGCCCGCCGGTTAGGGAATAAGTTTCCCGAGAGGTATTGGGCTGAATATGAAAAGCGCTGCTTGCTGTCGTGACATTGCTAATTAAAAGCTGTGGACAGCAGTGAGCTAGGCGTCACCTATTTCACAATATTGATGTGTGAAAACTCAACTCGGCGATTGAGTGCTCTCCCTATAGCGGTTTCGTTTGTTGCAATTGGTTTTTGCTCGCCATAACCAATAGGCGTGAGGTGATCAGGATTGACGCCTTGGGTAATCAGGTAGGCGGCGACAGAGTTGGCCCTTTGCTGGCTGAGTACTTGATTGTTTTCTGTGCTTCCTTGGCCGTCGGTATGCGCTTCAATACGGATGATTAGGTGAGGGTGCTCTATGAGTATCACGCTGATTTCATTCAATATATCGTATGATTGTGGAAGTATGTCTGCGGAGCCAGAAGCAAACCGGAGGCTGTCTAGCTTGCCTTCATATATCGCACAGCCTAAGGCATTAACGGCTATGTTTTTTAGTGTTCCAGGGCATTCGTCGACGAGATCGAGGATGCCATCGTGATCTGAGTCTGAGGAGAGGGCGATGGTGGGCTCGGGGACTTTTACGAGTTCTCGCTTTTCTACCGGTGTAACAGCTTCTGCAGGTGCAATGTTTTCTAGAGGTGTAATATCTTTGACTGGTGGCACAGTGACGATAATGGGGGTCTGTTTAGTGTGCCCGAAGCGTTTTTCAATAAAGAATCCAACATGTATAGCATCTTCCGCGTAAGAGGTGGCTGCTGCGCGTAAACGCCAGTGATTCTTAAGGGTGTAATCTAGGCCTAGTGCGGCAGTGATATGTAGGCTGGATTGTGGGTTATAAGGAAGGTCTTCCCCATCATTTTTGATGACATTGATCCCAAGTTCGGGGGATACCGCCCAAGAATGAGGCTGTTCAGATCGGCCGTTAAACCAGTGATGGTAGCGGCCAGAAAAACCGTATGTTTTATAGGTTATCGTGCCGTGAGGTTTAAGCGAGGCTTCGCCTAGGTCATTAAAATGAGCGAGCAAACTCCACTGTTCATTAAAGTCGTAACCGCCGGTTATATGCCAGCCGACACTGTCTTCGTTATCATTATGGAAAGTCTGATGCCTGCTGGTGTCTGGTTCTAAATGCGTGACGAGTAGGCCGGCACCTAAAAACCAGTGTTGTTCGTCATATTTGTCAATGGCATAAGCTTGGCCAGAGAGGGCGAGTATTGTCGTGTATAGGATAGCGCGTGGCATTCGAACTAGAAATAAAGTAAGCAGTAAGAGTGCTCCCCAGCTTGTCGAGCCAACCCCTTGTTTGGCCGTGACAATAAAGTCGCGATTAGTGTCTACGTGATCTGGAATTCCATCCTGATCGTTGTCCGATGGTGTACTGCTGCTTTGCATTGGGTTTGAACCTGCAAATACTTCGGTCAAGTTACTAAAGCCGTCGCCATCTGTATCATTTTCGGGATTCATATTGGCGTCATCAAATTGATCCGGAACGCCGTCAGTATCGGCATCTAGCAATGCACTTTCTAATACATCAATGATGCCGTCGTTATCGGTATCGGTGGTGGCTTCATCACGGTCACTCATGCCGTCGTTGTCTGAATCCGTATCGGCGTAGTCAGGTATGCCATCGGCATCAGAATCTCTCGGATTATTGGCGTCGTCACCGATCTCCTCTTCGTCTGAGAGGCCGTCATTATCGCTGTCATTACGGCCATCGCTTTGGTCACTGTCTGAGTCTTTGTAATCTGGAATACCGTCGTTATCAGTATCTTCGCTTGAAGGATTGTCGGCGTCGGCGTATTCGTCTTGATCGCTAATACCGTCACCATCGTCGTCAGTGTCTTGAACATCGGGGGTACCATCGCCATCAGAATCTCGCTCTGGGTTGCCTTCGTTAATATCATCAATGCCGTTGTTATCACTGTCTTCATCCATATAATCGGGAGTGCCATCGTTATCACTGTCACGACAGTGAGACGGAGTGGTGCATTCGCTTGGGTCAGGGATGCCGTCGTTATCACTGTCGTTACCATTACTGTCATTTGGGTTCGAGTCAGCATCGCGGCTGTCGGTGATACCGTCGCCGTCTGAATCTCCAGATTCGCTAATGGTTGGGGTGCCATCGCCGTCGTCATCTTGGTCGGCGTAATCCGGTGTACCTTCGCCATCGGTATCTCGGGCAACATCATCGTCATTTAGTAACACTTCCACATCGTCACTGATGCCATCGGAGTCGGTATCCGCGGAGAGTGGATTACTGCCGATTACTTGTTCGTCACTGTCGCTTAGCCCGTCCCCGTCTGAGTCCGATTCAGGGTCTGTGGGCGAAACATCATTATTATCTTCAACGCCGTCTTGATCAGTATCTCTATCTTGAGGGTCTGAACCTTGCGCTACTTCATTCTGGTTGCTGACACCGTCGCCATCACTGTCGTTGTTTGGGTCGGTATTTTGGCTGTCGCTTTGATCTGGTACTCCGTCACTGTCGGTATCGGAATGATTGGACTCTAGAGCATCAATGGTACCGTCGCCGTCACTGTCTGTTATGCCCTCTATCCCATCGTTAATACCGTCGCCATCGGTATCGGCATTATCGGGGTCCGTACCGTTGCTGGTTTCGTCCGTATTGCTGATGCCGTCAGCGTCTCTGTCGGTTGGGACGCTAGAGCTATCATCTGGGTTGCTACCGCCTGTGATTTCTTGGTTGTTGCTATAGCCGTCACCATCACGGTCTGTGTCGATTGAATCAGGAGTGCCGTCGCCGTCTTGATCTGAAGGTGTGTCGCTGGCGTTTTCAGGATCTGTTCCTACAGTGGTTTCGTTAGCGTTGCTGATGCCATCGCCATCCGTGTCGTTGGAGCCATCATTATTGGCAGCGTCGCTTTGATCGGACACGCCATCAGCGTCCGTATCGTTGGTGTTGGATTCGAGTGCGTCGATGGTGCCATCGCTGTCGCTGTCGGTGGTTCCTTCTGTACCATCATTGATGCCGTCGCCGTCAGTATCGGCGTCATCTGGATCAGTGCCGTTGGTGGCTTCGTCGGTATTGCTGATGCCATCACCGTCACGGTCTGGGTCCGAACTATCTGGAATAAAGTCGCCATCTAGGTCGGCAGGGGTACTGTTTTCGTCTTCGGGGTCAGTGCCTTCTGCGGTTTCGACGGTGTCGTCGTAGCCATCGTTGTCGTCATCTGCATCTAGGCCGTCTGGAATTGAATCGCCGTCATAATCCGGGAGTATTTGAATTGTGAGAAGCTGAGTTGTGATATGAATACCGTCATCAATCGCAATCTCAATTTCGTATGTATTATCCAAGTTGGCATCAGAAGGGTTGTCGTAATCCGGTGGTGAAATAAAGGTGAGCTCGCCATTAATAATGTCGAATAAGGTAAGATCAGCGCCGCCGTTTAGAGTCATGTTTAGAGTGTCGCTTTCTAGGTCGTAAGCACTGCTCGTCAGTATCCCTGTTGCGATAACGCCTTCTACGACCTCTGTAACGGTACTGGCTGGCCAGCTGGGCGCGACGTCATTTACGTTAAGGACGATTACACTAACTTCAATGTCAGTGAGGTTGAGACCATCGCTCACTTGTAGCTCGACTAAGTAAATATTATTACTGTCGTTGTCAGAGGGGGTTTCGTAGTCGGGGGAGGTTTTAAATCGTAATTCCCCACTAACTAATTCAAATAGATTTGCGTCGATACCGCCTGAGATACTGTCAATTAAGGCATCGCCGTCAGCATCGGTAGATTGTAGTAAATAACCTGTATTTAGAAGATTTTCATCAACACTCACACTGGTTGCCGACGAGATCAATGGCACGTTATCGTTAGTATTATCAACAGTGACTGTTAATGAGCTACTGCTGACGTTAAGTTCATCACTGACTTCGATTGTTAACTCATAATTATTATCGTTGTTGGCATCACCGGGAGACTCGAAGTCTGGTGGTGTCAGGAATGTTAATGCTCCAGACGTAAGATTAAATAGTGCTGCATCGGCTCCGCCGCTAATGGTGTAGGTAAGGCTGGCTAAGTTGTCGGCATCGGTTGCTGTCAGTGTGTAAACAGTGCTTGATATGTTCTCGTCTACTGAAATATTAATCGATGACTGAATAACGGGGTTGGTATCATTTAAGTTGTTGATATCAATAGCAATATCTTTCTGTAATAAGCCCAATAATGTAGATTCTAGGATGATTTCATAACGATTATCGCCATTCGCATCTAATGGCGTCTCAAAATCAGGAGGGTTGTTAAAAACAAGTGATACTCCGGATGTCGAGAATAATGCGGCATCGTCCCCTCCGACGATATTGAACGAGATTAATCCAATATTTAGCGGATCAAGCAGAGATGTAACATCTACTCCTGTATTTACCGTATTTTCATCTGATGTCGTTATACTATCGAATGAGACTAATGCTGCTATTGAGGTGGTTGGAAAAAAACTAATGAGGAGGATGAACTTTAATAAGTTAGCCATGCGGCCTCTCGAATATTTAATTACCTTTTTTCAGTCTAGGAATATATTTTCTATTTTGTGGCGAGAATACGAAGAAAATTCTCCATTTCTTGTAATTTATACGGTTTGATTCGTTTTTGTTATAAACCTTATTTTTAATATGGTGCAAAAACATATCTTAGTTTTTTATTGATAGTTTTGTTTTTAAGTAAAGGGTCGAAAGATAATTACTAATAGTTGAATAGTCAGGAAAGTTCGACGAAATGTTAATGGGAATTTGTAATCGGTTTCTAGTAACAAAAATATCAATTAAATATATTTTTCAGTTTTCAATGAATTATAAGAGCGGCAGGGGAAGTAGAATACCTCTGAATAGCATCGCAGGACCTACTATTTGACTGCATGAATGGAGGCGCCCGAAGTATTACATACTCCGGGGCTCACTTTGATTTTTGGCCACTTTCTGTGAAGCTTTTCTATGAGTAGCTTGCTGAGCGTTTAGGATGTATTGAGTAAATTTATGCCAATGGTTAAGTTACCCAGAGGTGTCGTAATTTTTTTTGGAAAGCCTTGTTGCCGTTATAATTACAAGGGGGGCTAATAGATAAATAAACTCGCTAGGACGTAGGGCCAAATAGGCTACGCTTATCCCAATCCAGAGCACGCTACTAATAATCAACACCGGCCTAGGACAAGGTCTCAGAGCTATAATTAAAAATGATATAGCCCCCATCACCGAAGTTACGTTAAGTATCATATCAAGTTGATTACTCCGCCGGCATAATTCAAATACCACACAAAGAGCGAGTAAGATACGTCCCCATATCATGCGATCCCAATACCAGTTAAAACCTAAGCATTGGGCAGCTTGAATTACTCGCACACTTACTAACAAAGGCAGTGCGGCATACCAAGCTAATGAGTCAAGCAGTAGAATGGCTGACTCATTGCCTGATAGTTGCAGCCATAGATTGCCAATGGCTGCGGCGGCAATGATTAGGCCGCCGGCCATATCCGCTGCTTGCTCGCCTTGCCACTCAGTATCTTTACGTGGCTTAGCACTCCAGCACAGGGTGAGACTGGCACTAAGAGTCACAACAAGCAAAACAATGGTTTCTATCATCGTGCAGCCAATAATGTCGCCATGACTCGATCTGCAGCGGCGATGGTGTCGTCGATGTCTTGCTCGGTATGCGAAATCGACATAAAGCCCGCTTCAAAGGATGACGGTGCCAGATAAACGCCTTCTTTTAACATACCGTGAAAGAACTGGTTAAAGCGTTCGCCGTCACATTGCTCAGCGACCTCTTTAAAGCAGGTCACTTCATTAAGCTCGGTAAAAAACAACCCGAACATAGAGCCAGCGCTGTTAGTTGTAAATGGGATGCCATGTTTGTCAGCGGCGGCTTTGAAGCCCGCCAGCATTTGCTGCACGCGAGCAGTCAGTTGATCGTAAAAACCAGGGGCTTGTATGGCTTTCAACATAGCCAGACCTGCCGCCATGGCGAGCGGGTTGCCTGATAGCGTACCGGCCTGATATACCGGCCCAAGTGGCGCTAGGTATTCCATGATCTCACGCTTACCGCCAAAGGCACCGACGGGTAGTCCGCCACCAATCACTTTACCTAGGCAAGTCATGTCAGGAACGATGTCGTAATATTCTTGCGCGCCACCGAGTGCTACACGGAAGCCACTCATGACTTCGTCAAAAATAAGCACGATGCCATGCACAGTACACAGCTCACGAAGCCCCTGAAGGAAGGATTTACTCGGCGGGATGCAGTTCATGTTTCCAGCCACAGGCTCGATGATGACACAGGCCACTTCATCGCCCATTTTGGCAAAGCATTCACGCACGTTGTCGAGGTCGTTGTAATCCAGCGTAATGGTATTTGCCGCCACCGCAGCAGGTACGCCGGGTGAGGTGGGGACGCCTAAGGTCAACATGCCGGAGCCTGCTTTTACCAGAAGGGAGTCAGCGTGACCGTGGTAGCAGCCTTCAAATTTCACTAACTTGTCGCGGCCAGTAAAACCACGCGCTAAACGAATGGCACTCATGGTGGCTTCGGTGCCGGAGTTCACCATGCGAACCATATCCATTGAAGGAATCAGCTTGCAGACTTCTTCCGCCATATCGATTTCAATATGCGTTGGTGCGCCAAAGCTCAGGCCTTTATCCATCCGTGCGCGTACGGCATCCAATATTTCATCTGCAGAGTGGCCTAGAATCATTGGCCCCCAACTACCGACATAGTCGATGTAGCGGTTGTCGTCCGCATCAAATACGTACGCGCCTTTGGCATGGTCGAAAAAGATGGGAGTCCCACCCACGCCTTTAAATGCTCGAACTGGAGAATTTACGCCACCGGGAATACGGTTTTGTGCGGCTTCAAAAAGTGCTTCAGACTGACTGATGGAGTAACTCATAAGACTCTCTTTTCTTTCGTAAATTCAAAAATTAAAAGGGGCGAACCACCACAAGAATAATTATTCCGAGTAATAAAAAAACCGGAACTTCATTAAACCAGCGATAAAATACGTGGCTGCGTTCATTGCGATCATCGCGAAATATTTTTAATAAATGGCCACAATAAAAATGATAAATCACTAAAAGTGTGACCAGTGTAAGTTTGGCGTGCATCCAGCCCTGGGATAAATAAAAATCAGGGTTTAAGGCGATCATCCAGGCGCCTAGAGCAATAACAACGATCATTGATGGCGTCATGATGCCGCGATACAGTTTGCGTTCCATTATCTTGAAGCGTTCTCGCGAAATAGTGTCGGTGGCGTCAGCGTGATACACGAACAAACGAGGTAAATAAAAGATGGCAGCAAACCAAGTAATCACCGCAATGATATGAAACGCTTTTAACCAAAGAAATGTCATGCCATGCCCTTTAAATTGATGTATTTAAAATTTCGCGAATTTTTTGCGCTAAACATTTAACTCGACGTGTCCGGTTGATATTGATAGTAACTATTGATGTCATCACGAGAAACGACCCCGGCAAATTCATGACTACGTTCGTCACGATACACGATAAGCCATTGTAATTGACCTTCCTGCATAAGGTCTAAGGCATCTTGTAAATTGGCTTTTAACGATATTTTCCCCGCGACTTGTCGGTCGGCGGGTATTGCCAGTAGGTCGACTGTTTCGCTGTCGCTGTTGGTTTCTAGTGCTTCAGCAACGGCAGCTGGACGAATGAGAAGGTCTTCGTCTGCAATCAATAGCCAGCTGGGATCTCGTTGCAAAATAAATCCAGCAGCTTCTCGCCCTAAATGACGGTTCACTTCAATAACAGAATGCTGCATCGCTTGTGCAACCCACGTATTACGAAGCATTTGGCGTACAGGATTCGGCGCTTGATATTGAGCATTACCCCCCAGTTGCACATTAAATACAGAGGGCAGTTTGAATACTTCGCTCACCACAATACTGGCGATCACGATGGCGAGCATTGCAGGCATAATAATATTCGGGTTCGCGGTTAATTCCAGTAATGCGACTAATGCTGCCAGTGGTGCCCTGAGTACGGCTCCCATCATAGCCCCCATGCCTAGCATGGTATAAAAGCCAATAGAGACGGGATAATCAGGCACTAACCATACCGACAGCTGGCCCATAAGCCCGCCAAGTGCCGCACCAATAAATAATACTGGGCCAATCAAGCCCGCTGGGAAACTCACCGCCGCCGCCCAGGCGGATAGCACCAGTTTGGCAATCAGTAATAATAACAAACTGGTAAAGATCACTTGGCCATTAAGCGCTTCATTCACCGTGTCGTAACCGATACCAAGGATTTCTGGCAGCCACCAACTGATGGCCAGTGTGGCTAAGGTTAATCCGCCCCAGCGAATCACGAGAGGTGCGTGGCCGAGTTTTTGGAATCCTTTTACGGCATAAATATATCCGGCGGAAACTAGTCCAGCGGCTACGCCTAATAAAAGAATATAAGGGATCTCCCAAAGTGATGTGAGGTTAAGCGCAGGCACGTCAAATGCGGTTTCGTGGCCAAAGACGGCACGGGAAACAATGGCTCCAGCAACCGAGGCAAGAATGATCGGAATAAAACCACGAATACTGTATTCAAGTAACACCACCTCCATTGCAAAAATAACCCCCGCCATGGGGGTATTGAAGGACGCAGAAATTGCACTGGCCACACCCGCGCCAGCAAGAATACGCAAGCGGTGATGAGCAATATTAGTGTGTTGGCCGATTAAACTGCCGGTACCAGCCCCCATGTGAATGGCGGGGCCTTCTCGCCCCACGCTGTGGCCGCTGATGATTGCGATGGCGGCAGCAACCCACTGAAGTATCAAGTTTCGTGCGGGCAAATAGCCCTGATGACGCTCCATGCGTTGTAATACATGGGTGACCCCAACGCTACGCCGCTCAGGTGGGAGCCAATAAAAAATTAAAATAAGTAGAGCACCGCCAGCCAGTAATAAAATAGATCGACTATGTTGAGTAAGGCCTTCGTAATCTTCTGGAGAGCTAATCGGGAAAAAGGTAACGAGCGGCAGTTCAATCGCCAAACGAAATAATGTAATCAAGCCCGCGCTTAAAATACCGGTCAAAAATGCCAGCCCGGCCAGCCCTATCTGGTTGTCAGATAGCGTGATTAGGTTTTGCCACGTTTGACGAATAGAAGGCACCGTCGAGTTTTTCCTTACCTATAAGGCTTGAGGGATGGTGTGAACGCTATAAGAACCGGTATTATAAGCGACTTTTATGTCATAACGCCCATTTGGCGTTCAAATCCAATACGGAGTAAGGCTGTGATTAAGGTCGGCATCGTTGGCGGAACCGGTTATACCGGGGTAGAGCTACTAAGAATTCTAGTGAACCACCCAAGCGTTGAGTTGAAAGTCATCACCTCTCGAAGTGAGGAAGGTGTGCGTGTTGATGATATGTACCCCAACTTGCGTGGCTTTACGGATTTGCAATTTACCGTTCCGGATTCTGATGCGTTAGGTGAGTGCGATGTGGTGTTTTTTGCCACGCCTCATGGTGTTGCGCACGCGTTGGCGGAAGAAGTCATTAATTCGGGAGCGCGTGTGGTTGACCTATCAGCCGATTTTCGTATTCGAGATATCGCAACGTGGGAAAAATGGTACGGACAGAAGCACGGAGCGCCGGGTATTTTGCCCGAAGCCGTGTATGGTCTACCGGAAGTGTATCGTGATGCGATCCGCGATGCGCGCTTGGTTGCGGCACCGGGTTGCTACCCGACATCAGTTGAGTTGGGCCTGATTCCTTTGGTTGAAAAAGGCTTGATCTCAGATCAGCTACTGATTGCTGACTGTAAAACAGGCGTGAGTGGTGCTGGTCGTGGTGCTAAGGTTGGTTCACTTTTTGCCGAAACAGCTGATAGCCTCATGGCCTATGGCACGTCAGGGCATCGCCATTTACCTGAGATTCGTCAGGAGCTAGCCGTAGCAGCAGGAGGAAAGGATATTAATATTACTTTTACGCCTCACCTCGCGCCTATGATCCGAGGAATTTTGTCGACGTTGTATGTGCAGATTCCGGGGCAGAATATCGAAGACCTGCAGGCGATTTTTGAAGCACGCTACGCTAATGAACCCTTTGTGGACGTGATGCCGCCGGGTAGCCAGCCTGCGACGCGCAGTGTTAAAGGCAGTAATGTTTGTCGTTTAGCCCTGCATTACCACGAAGACACTGGTCAGGTTATTGTGTTGTCAGTCATCGATAACCTTGTGAAAGGGTCGTCGGGGCAGGCCGTTCAGTGCATGAATATCATGTTCGGGCTTGAGGAAGACATGGGCCTGAAACACGTCGCGCTGCTGCCATAACAGGGTAATTAGCCACACCAACTGAATCAAGATACGGAGACAGTGTCATGGCAGTAGTTAAAGGTAGCGTTCAGGATGAACTGGTGATTGTTCGTCGTGCTCCCGGGTTTCGAGTATGGCGTGTCATTTGGCTGATTTTTCTGATTTTAGCGACCGGTGTCGGTGGGTATGCCCTAGGATATTTTGACAGCCGCACCCAAATAAAAACGCTAAAAGAAGAAAAACGCTATCTAACCGATGGTTTACGCACCAGTGAACAAGCCATCGAAGATCTTAGCCAGCGGGTGGCTATATTGCAGAAGGGTGGGGATGTTGACCGGCAAGCCGCGGATGATTTCCGCGAAACCGTCCGCGCTCTCAGTGAAAATGTTGCCAACCTTGAGCAAGAAGTCGCCTTCTATAAAGGGATTATGGCGCCGGGCAGTGCCGATAAAGGGTTACGGATCAGTAAAATAGAGGTCGTGCCCTTAGGTAATCGTCAATACAGCTATTCCGTCATGCTGACGCAAGTGGTGGACAACACGAATTTTGTGCAGGGTGAAGTCGCCGTAAATGTTATTGGTTTGCGTAATGGAGTTCGTGAGATTGTTGCCTTGCGAGACCTTGATGCCTCGGTAGTTGAGTTGGGTATAGATTTTCGCTTTCGATATTTTCAAGAAGTTAAAGGCAATCTAAATATTCCGAATGATTTTACTCCGCAGCAAATGCAGGTTGTCTTGCAATCTAGAGGTAAAAACTCACAACGAGTCGAAGAAACTCACACTTTGAACACCCCAGGAGAAGCTTAATGTTCAGTGCTAAAACAAATAACGAAATTGATTTCGATACCGTGATATCTGCGCGCACTGAAATTGTTGGCGATATTACCGTAAAAGGCGCAATTCAAATTGATGGCATCCTCAAAGGGAATTTGATTGCAGAGCCTGGCTCTAAGGCTTCTGTTCGCATTAGTGACAAAGGCAGGGTTGAAGGCAAGATTATTGCCCCCAATATTATTATTAATGGCGACGTTAAAGGCGATATTCATGCTTATGAATACATCGAACTGGCTAAAAAGGCTCGCATTACTGGTGACGTCTACTACTCCTCTATGGAAATGGTGCTGGGTGCTCAAGTAAATGGCCAGTTGCTTCACAACGTAGATACCGCCCAAAATCATTCCGACCACCTCGACAAACCCAAGCCAGCGGCAAAAGTTGACTGAAATGGTCGGATAAGCGGATAATCGAAACAGTTATTACTATCAGGTTTTCCATGACAAGCGCAGAGCAAGCAACACCTATCGGGCTAACCCCGTCCGCCGAAGAAAAAATCAACGAGCTTCTTATTGAAGAGGCCGATGACGATTTGTGCCTGCGAGTATTCGTTACCGGTGGGGGCTGCTCTGGTTTCCAGTACGGTTTTACCTTCGACGATGAGCGTGCGGAAGACGATGCTTTGATCGCCAATGGCGGAGCGCGCGTTCTGGTAGATTCACTAAGCTACGGTTATTTAGTCGGCTCGGTGATTGATTATCAAGAAGGCTTGGAAGGTTCACGCTTTGCGGTAAGTAACCCAAGCGCCTCGTCCACTTGTGGGTGTGGCTCCTCGTTTGCTATCTAATCACAATACTCTTAGGGTGCTTATGCGTAATTTAATGGTTTGGTGCTCAGTCGCTTTATTGGCCGTGCCTGCACTTGCTGAAGAAACCGCGCAAGAAAGCCCAACTCCTGCGGCTGCGGGTGATACCGAAGTAGCCCAAGTAGAAGAAGCAGAGACAGTAAACACCCCTGAAGTGACCGTGTTACATACAGATATAACGGCGCCAAGAGCAACCGATGCGGTTGGTTCTATAGAGATTGAAGCCATTCCAGCTGTTGCTTCAGCAGAATCGCTAATTCCGACAAAATTTCAAGCGCGTATAGAACGACATTCCGCCGATGAGATTTATGAACTGCTGACTCGCGCAGAAAAAATTGCAGCTGGGCAAGATGAATACAGCACCGAAGAACCAGTGATACTCGTATTGTCAGGCGAAGAGATTGAGCTGTTTAAGCGTGAAAACTATCGCGATCATAAGCCGCTGGTGGATCTTGCCGCTCGTTTAGACGCGTTTAATATCATTGATGTGAAGGTCTGCAATAACTGGATGGCGCAGCGCGGTATCGAGTTAACTGATTTGCCACCATTTGTTGATAACGTCCCGGTTGCTCAACAAGAGGCTGTGCGTTTAGAGAAAGCGGGATACGCTTATTTTTAATGTTATTATTGGGCCTTAGCCACAGCCCCAAATTGATCGCTTACTCGGTGGTGCTTTAAGCGTAATAAATTCCGCCTAAGACCCTATCTCCTTTTGCTCCGGTGACATCGCAAGCATTCCCTGTCTGTCTATTCAGTGTTCGCCACCCCAGCCAAGCAAAGGCCATTGCTTCCATCCATTCTGGGTCAATACCCACATCCGCTGTTGATCTCACCTGAACACCAGGAAGCAAAGCGCTGACACGTTCTATGAGCCAGAGGTTATTTAAGCCACCACCGCATACCAATAACTCATTAACTGGCCGAGCATATTTCAACACTTCATCACAAATCGATCGGGCGCTAAATTCTGTCAGAGTATGAGCCACATCCTCGACGGGGTATGCAGATAAATCACCCGCAGTATCAAGATTGAACATCTCTCTTCCTGTGCTTTTCGGGGCGGTTTCAGCAAAATATGGATGCGCAAGCAAGCTGTCGAGTAATTCAGGAATAAGCGAGCCGCTTCGGGCGTAATCACCACCAAGGTCACACGTTTCTCCGGTTATTCGCTGGCACCATTCGTCCATAAGTGCATTGCCCGGTCCTGTGTCATACCCTAGCAGTGGTTCATCTAAAAAGGTGAGATTGGCAATACCACCAATATTGAGTACCGCGGTGCCGGGTTTGATGCCCAAGGCAAAGCGATGGAAAGCAGGAACCAAAGGTGCACCTTCGCCGCCAGCCGCAATATCGCGACGACGAAAGTCAGCAATACAAGTAATACCAGTGCGTTCGGCAATCCACGAAGGATCTCCAATCTGCCAGCTAAAGCCATCCGGCTGAGGTCGATGGCGAAGCGTATGGCCATGGCTACCAATCAGCGTAATTTGATCAGTCGTATGCCCTGTCTTTTTCAGTAGCTGATCAACTGCTTGGCAGCTGTACTGAGCAATTAAACGGTCGGCATCCATTACTAGCTCAGCGCTTAACGCATCGCTGACAGCTAAGGCGCGGAAAAATTGACTAACGTCCTGAGAATATTCAACACACACAGCATCGATCAGACGAATACCAGAGGCCGTAATCTCCGTCAGGCAAGCATCCATGCCATCCGCACTGGTGCCTGACATTAAGCCAATGCATAAACTCACTGAAAGTCCCCATTTGAATTAGTGGCGGCAAAATCAGCTAGCCAGCGTTGAAGTTTGTCGGATTCAACTAAAAAAGCAGCTTTATCAGACTTATTGATTGAATCTGCCTTGGGTAATGATACTCGGAGAGAGTCTCTGTGCACCCCATCAACCAAGAATTCATAATGCAAGTGAGGGCCAGTTGAACGCCCAGTTGTTCCTACATAACCAATAACCTGCCCTTGTTTGACATACCGTCCGACACGCACCCCCTTACCAAATTTACTTAAATGAGCATATTTAGTTTGATAGCGAGACCCGTGCTGAATCATTACAACATTGCCATAACCACCTTGACGGCTAGCGTATACTACCTTGCCATCCCCGGCGGCCTTAACAGGTGTTCCGGTTGGGGCTGCGTAGTCTGTGCCTTTGTGAGCACGAATTGTGTTTAAAATAGGGTGTTTACGGTTTGGATTGAAGCGAGAGCTTATGCGGAAAAAATCGATAGGATTGCGCAAAAATGCTTTACGCATACTGGTGCCACTTGGTGTGTAATAACTCGTGTTATCATCTTTATCAACAAACCTAACCGCCGACAGTTCACGCCCACGATTATTAAATTGGGCAATGAGAATGTCTCCGTAGCCAATTTTATTGCCATCTAGCTGAATTTCTTCATACACCAAACTAAAACTATCGCCCTGGCGAATATCCAAGGCAAAGTCGATATCCCAGCCAAAAATAGCCGCAATTTGATAAAGCACTTGTGATGGAATGCCCGCCTGCGCGCCATCATAAAAAAGTGAATTCTCAATGGTGGCCGTAGCAAAGCGTGGAATATAGTCAGCGACACGTTCTGTTAGCTGGTGCTTAATAGAGCCGTCATCTTCGCGTGAAATTATGTGCTTAGCTAACGGTGAAATCTCTAGTTCAAGCAGTTTAATTCGATTCTCCGCGGTACGAACCCAGCGAACCTCTTGGCCAACTTGAAGTGTAATAACATCGCGAGGAACCGCAGCAGCGATATCGATAACATCGATGGCGCTGAGATTCTCTCGGCTAAATAGAACCGACAAGCTATCGCCAGACCGAACTTTAGAGCCTTCCCAGTTTAATGCGGGCTCCGGAGGCGTAACGTCTGCGTCACTCACCTCGGGTAAATCGATGACAAAGGTATGTTGCTTAGTATTCTCGGTGTCAGACCTTGGCCAAAACACGATTAAAATCATCAGCAGGACTACCAACCCAGCACCTACGAGATGCTTTAGGGGAAAGTACTGCATCTGCCCTGAAAACGGCATGTCTCTGTAAATTCCTGATGGGCCTGTCCGACAAAAAGAAGACCAGGCCTGTTAAAAGATAAAGGCTAAATGAATAAACTCACTCCGCACCACCGTAATATCAGGCGCTGGAGTCTCAAATTACCAAATGCCAAGTGTAAACAATAGTGACGCATTTTACCCGGTGAACTTGATTTTGCACCTTGATCAGGTATGTTCAGCAACCTTCTGACAACCAAGTATGACGATAGCTCCCATGACTGCAGCATTAATTGCCGATTTGAAAGAACGTGGTCTCCTAAATCAGGTGACAGCGGATGAAAAATTTATCACACACATCGAAACCGGTGCGAGAACCCTTTATTGCGGGTTTGATCCGACTGCAGACAGTCTTCATCTAGGGCACTTGGTTCCACTGTTAGTGCTTACGCGCTTTCAGCTGGCAGGGCACAAGCCGATAGCCCTAGTTGGTGGTGCCACGGGATTGATCGGAGATCCTAGCTTTAAAGCCGCCGAGCGCCAGCTCAATACGCCAGATATCGTCGCGGGCTGGGCGGATAGGATTCGTCAGCAAGTCAGTCAGTTTATAAAATTCGAAGGTGTTGAAAACCCAGCCATTGTGGTGAATAACCTCGACTGGGCTAGCGAAATGAACGTTCTCGATTTCCTACGTGATGTCGGCAAACACTTCTCCGTTAATGCCATGATCAATAAAGAATCAGTGCAGCAACGACTTAATAGAGAAGGTGCGGGCATCTCATTTACCGAATTCTCTTATTCCTTATTACAAGGCATGGACTTCGCCGAGCTAAACCGACGCCACGATTGTACGATCCAGGTTGGTGGGTCAGACCAATGGGGCAATATTGTCGGTGGAATTGATCTTGCGCGTCGTCAGAATGGTGCGCAAACATTTGGCTTAACCGTGCCTCTGGTCACTAAATCTGATGGAACAAAATTCGGTAAGACCGAATCCGGAGCTATTTGGTTAGATGCCGCTAAAACATCGCCTTATGCATTTTATCAATTCTGGATGAATACAGCCGATGCCGATGTATATAAGTTTCTGCGTTACTTCACCTTCTTATCCGTTGAAAAAATAGCGTCTATTGAAGTGGCGGACGCCGAAGTGCAAGGCCGAAAGTCAGCACAACCGATTTTGGCGGATGAAGTAACTCGCATGGTTCATGGCGAGGAGGCGCTTGAATCGGCTAAGCGCATAACCGAGGCACTTTTCTCTGGCGATCTCGCATCCTTGAGCGAAGGTGAATTAGAGCAAATCAAGCAAGATGGATTGCCGACGAGTGAGTTAGACAACACCGCGATCAGCGAAATACCGATGACAACCATTTTATCGGATGCAGGCATGGGGCAAGGGAAGCAAGTTAAAGATGCGCTTGGCCGAAATGCCGTCGTCGTTAATGGAGTGCCCTACGGGATGGATGCGTTAATGGATGGTGCGTCCATCTTTGCTAAGGAAAAAGCACTCTATGGTCGGTTTTTTATGGTGAAACTGGGTAAGAAAAAACACCATCTATTCGAACTTAAGAAATAGTTTGAATTAACTGTTGACGGGGCGCTGAGTATCTCTATAATGCGCACCTCTTGAGTCAACACGGTTTCTTCGGAAACTGTCTCTTATACACATCTGACGCTGCCGACGAATAGAGAGGTGT
>OJBO01000436.1_pt1 | contig 24129 bp, 19 predicted proteins | sample 1590461 | NCBI WGS metagenome assembly OJBO01 (sample SAMN05416836, study PRJEB24817) | seawater metagenome | isolation source: Sea water | place: Canada:Atlantic | collected 2013-07 | reverse complement strand
GAGATTGATGAATTCCTAAAAGCCTATTTGATGATGACTGGGCAGAAGGAGAAGAAGGATGAGTTGTAACTTTTTTTTGTAAATTGTATTCATAAAATTGGTAATATGAAAAAGTTATTTCTACTGTTTTTTGCATTGATTACAATTATAAATTGCTCTAAAAAAGATGATGATATAATAAACACAGATCCAGACCCAGATCCTACTGAACAGAATGAAGCCCCATTAGCAGTAAATGACACAATAACTACTCAAGAGGATATTTCTGTATTAATTAATGTTTTATTAAACGATAGCGATCCTGATAACAATATTGATCCAACCACTGTGGTTGTTGAAACTGGCGCCACAGATGGAACTACAACTGTAGATGCTGCCACCGGTGCAATTACTTATACACCAAACCCAGAATTTGTCGGAACAGATACATTTACATACAAAGTTTGTGATGATGGCAATCCATCACTTTGTGATACTGCAACAGTTTCAGTAAGAGTATTGGCTGCTAATGGAGATGTCACACCCCCTTGTGTAATGGTTGAAAATTTAACATACTCTCAAACAAACGAAACTATAACTCTATCTTGGAATCCTTGCGTTGACCCTAATGGTGAAGAAGTTACATATTCTATTATTCTTTATTCTTCTGGATATGATTGCTATTTGAATGCCGTCTTTTATAACATAAACGAAGAGGTAGAAACAACTGAAACTACTTATACTTTTAACGATAAATTATTTTTTGTTAAATATTGGGCGGTAGTCACCGCAAAAGACCCTGCTGGAAATACCTCGGAACCGACAAACGTTTACTTTAATTCAGTCCCCATTGGAACTTATACTGGAGATATTGAATTAAATTATCAATATGAGGTTGATGTTTTTGAAGACAATCAATTAGATGTTTTAAATGGAAACATAATAATCGGACAACCTTGTAGGGATTTCGGCATATATGTTTCTACCCCCATTTCAGATCTTTCACCCTTATCTGGAATTAAAGTAATAAATGGCGACGTTATATTGAAAAGCTATGGATGGCATAATTTCCATAACCTAGAAGGGTTTGAAGAAGTGACTAAAATTGGCGGTAAATTAAGGATTGAAGGTGAAAATAATAGAGGTTTTATTAATGATATAAGCCAGTTATCTAATTTAACTGAACTGCACGGTTTTCAAATGATTGGAAATTCAATTCCTATTTTAGAAGGATTTAATAACATTTCTCAAGATTTTAATAGCTCTTTTATATTAGAAAATAATTTTAACCTCACTGCTATTAGTGCATTTCAAAATGTTCCAAAAATTCTTGGGAATTTTAATGTTATTGGGAATTCCAACCTTCAATCTTTTTCTGGGTTCAATCAAATGAATCAATTTAATGGAGATGTTATTATCTCAAATAATTCCAATTTAAACTCCTTTTCTGGATTAAATAATATTAATACTGCTAATTTTTTTCAAATTAAGCATTGTGAAGAATTAATTAATATAAATGCATTTCAAAATTTAAACACTACTAATTATTTTGAAATTGGTTTTTCTGGTCTTGAAAATGTAAATATGTTTCAAGATTTAACACAAGTAGCTAATGAACTTACAATAAATAACAATCAAATTTTACAAAATACTAATGGCTTTACAAATTTGGGTAATATTGGAGAAAGAATAACTTTTATAAATAATAATTCTTTGCAAAATATTAGTTTCAATTCCATTCAATATGACTCTAGTAATCCTTTGTATATTTATTTAGTTAACAATCCTTCTCTAACAAATATTAGTGGCTTTGAGGATTTTAATTATTTAAAAGATATATATCTTGAAAATAATCAAAATCTTTCATCACTAAATACTTTTCAAAATCTTTCCAAAGTTTATTATACTATTAATTTGAGAAATAATGATGCGTTAACAAATCTGGACTTTCTTTCAAATCTTGAATTAATCGAATGCGATAATTTCCCAACAGGCAGCGATTTAACCATTACTGGAAATTTTAGTTTGGGGGATTTTTGCGGCTTAAGGGATTTCTTTACTAATAATGGCCTCTGTTCACAAGAATATTTAATTGAGGGCAATGGTTATAATCCAACTCATTTAGAGATTATAAATGGCGATTGCAGTTTATAAAAACAAAGGGAAGGAAGATTTAAAAATCTTCCTTCTCCTTGTAACTTTCATATTGGATAATAATTTAAGTCTATAACATCTTTTTTGCGCCTACTAAAACATCTTCTGAATATTATTAATATATCACTCTAAAAAAATTATGAAAAAAACGCTACTCCTATTTGTAATCCTAGCTTTGAGCCTAAAATGTTCAAAAAAGGATGATGATATTCAGAGAGTCGAAGGTGCGCCCATTGCTGTTGATGACTCAACAACTACTCCAAATAATCGATCTGTGGTAATTGATGTACTATTGAACGATGAAGCGGGGGATAATCCTTTAGACCCCTCTTCGGTGATTATAGAAAATGCTGTAAGCCATGGAACTACCGAAATAAACCCCGTAACAGGTGCGATAAAATACACTCCAAATTCCACATTTATCGGGGTTGATACCTTTACATACAAAGTTTGTGACAATAGTAGTAATGCACTATGCGACAGTGCAAATGTTACCATAAATGTAACCAATAGGGGTGGGGATGGCACCCCACCCTGTCAAATGGTCGAAAATTTCACAGCCACATATACCTCCGATAGCATTACAGTCTCATGGAATCCTTGTGTTGACCCTAATGGAGAGGAGGTAACTTATTTATTAACTTCTCTAAAAGAAGGCTATGACTGTTATTTTGATGGTATCTATGATATGTACTGGCTTGATTTTACTACCACGGAAAATTCATTCACCTTTACAAATGCAAACACAGACAATAAACTTCAGCTATTTCATCGATATTATATTAATATAAGAGCCCAAGACCCAAGCGGTAGTACTTCTGACCCAAATTTAATTTCGGTGAACTTTATGCCAATTGGTACACTTAATCAAGATATTATTTTAAGGCATCAATATGCTGTAGATTTATTTGAAGGACATCAAATCGATGTTGTAAATGGAGAAATTTATACGTATGAACCTTGTATGGACTTTGGAATCCCCACATCGAGTCCTATAATCGACCTCTCTCCATTAACTGGAATTAAGGAAATTAATGGAGATGTTATTCTTAAAAGTTTTGGTTTACACCAGTTTCATACTCTAAAAGGTTTTGAAGAGGTTACGAAAATTACAGGGAAATTAAGAATTGAAGGTAAATATGACCGCACCTTTGTCAACGATGTAAGTCAATTATCAAATTTAACAGAACTGGGTGGGTTCGAAATGATCGGTAGCACAATATCTTCTATTAATGGAATGAATAACCTCCAGTTTTTAAACGGAAATTTTTATTTAGAGAATAATTTAAGATTAAATGAAATAGTCGGTTTTAACAATCTCCAAACAATTAATGGAAATATAAATTTCAATGGCCAAAATTTGGGAACTATAAATGGCTTTGATAATTTAACCAACATTAATGGATTCTTGAGTTTATCATCTTGTCTTGGAACAGGAACCTTATCGGGGTTTAATAACTTAAATACAATACAAGGTGACTTTAGAATTGAAAATACTAAATTTTCAAGTATTGATGGCTTTCAAAATCTTGTTAATATATGGGGTGATCTTTATTTCGCTGCAAACGAATCAACGAATATTCCTTTGTTCAATAGTCTCACATCTTCTTTTAATGGTGATATTTATATAACCCACAACACTCAATTGCAGAGTGTTTCAGGTTTCTCAAATTTAAGTTCGGTTTCAAAAGATCTTATAATTTATAATAATGGAATAACTTCCCTGTCAGGGTTTTCAAATTTAACTTCAGTAACGGGAAACTTGACAATAAGCAACTTGAATTTATCATCGCTAACTGGATTTACCAATCTCTCCTCAATTGAAAAATCATTGGATGTTTCCTATAACTCCTTCAATACTATAGAGGGACTTAATAATCTAAATACGGTTGGAGAGAATATTTCTTTATTACTCAATAATAATTTAACTAATATTGATTTTTTGGTGGCACTATCTTTTATTGGTGAAAATTTAGTGATTAATAATAATCAATCACTTTTAAATATTGATGGTATTAGTAACTTAGATAGAATAGAAGGAGGAATTGATATTTTGTACAATGATTCTTTATCATATCTATCTTTTAGTCCATTTACAGCAACAAGTGATTTCTATTTAAAAATTGTGAACAACAATGCTCTTTCCAGTATTTCTGGGTTCCCTAATGCATCATCAATAAAAAGCGTTGACATAAGTAGAAATCCTAGTTTAAATAACTTAAATGGCTTACTAGATTTGACCACAATTCAAGATTTCCTAATTCTAGATGATAATGATTCCATAACAAATCTTGATTTCTTATTAAATTTGATACTCATTGAATGTGGTGTAGGTTCAAACAATGATTTAACGATAACTAACAATTTTTATTTAGGAGATTTTTGTGGCCTAAGGGACTTTTTTACAAATGGGGGATTATGCTCTGGAAATTATGTAATAACGGGCAATGGATTTAATCCAACCGCTCTTCAAATAATAAATGGCGATTGTAGTTTATAAAAAAACAAAGGGAACAAGATTTGAACAAATCTTAATTCCCTTTGCAAATCATATTCCTTCTGCTGGCATTATCCGTTTCGAAGTTTTTACGGGTATATTCTCAGCTGTTTTTAAAACTTAAGCACCCCGATATGATAGTTCAATAAATTTACAAAAAATTAATTATTAATATACTCGTTTTCAAAATTTTAACCTTTACGCCTTCCTACAAAATCTGTGGCCCAAAAAGCCAATAGCAAAAACAAAAAAATTCCAGAAATATACTTGGCAGGTTCAAGCCCGCCATCACCAATCCCGATAAATCCCACAACTGCGAAGACTATTGCTAGTATAATGTATATCGCTTTCCAATGAAGCATATGGTAGTTGGCTAGAAAGTTGTTTAATCAAAGTGAATAAAGTTAAAACATTTTTATTTAAATTTTAACAATGAAATCATCTTTTTTAACACAAAAAGCTATTTGTCCATAATTTGAAAATAACTTTTAACCAAATAATATTTGCCCTCCTCACTAAAACCTTCTATTGATATTTCATAAGTACCCGACACGTCCGACGTATAAAAAGTTGTTGAATAACTTCCGCCGGAAAATTGAACATTTGGTTCCCAGAACAGTTGTATGCGATAATCTGGAATTCTAGCCTGTACTTCCTTATTACTATAATCTGGTCTGTAATACTTTTTTTGTTTAATAAGGGGCGGAAGCTCCATTTCATTCAAATAATCGTGAGATAGATTTTGAACAAAGTTTCCGTTTTTGGTTTCTACAGCTATAATTCCGCTAAAAATTTTAGGTCCACATCGATACGGTTCGTTGACCACACGTATACTTTCAATATCGCGGGCATTGTAATTTATGAGTTCTTCATTGTTCTGGATTACAATTCCATCCACAAGCACCAATGGGTCAATGTCATTAAACTTTGCTATTCTATTAGGATCATACTCGTTGTTTACAATAAATTTAGCATTATCTCCAGTTCCTCTAATTGCTGCCAGAGTAATTACCTCTATAAAAGTTTCTCTTACGGTAGGAAACCTTGTATAATCATCAAGTAAAAAAACGGTTCCTAAATTATCATAAAATATAGAGTTGATTTTGTTTTTTAAAATGCTGTCCTTCTTAACATCAAAATAGGCATTCTCAACTTGCAATTGTACGCTACGTTCCTCTAGCCAATCTTTTAATTGTTTGTCTAATTTTAAAAAATAGGGCTCGCCTTGGCTTAAATGAAAATCTTTTTCATCCATAACAATTTTAAAATCTCGCCTTGTAGCTTCATCTCCATATAATTGCACGATACTTTTTTCTGAATCATAACCTTCTGCCACAGAAAAGAAAAAACGCCCCTCGCTATTGGTTTTAGCAATTTTATAAATAAAATCCTTTCCAGGTATGGTGAGCGCTACTTCCCTATTTGCCAAAGGAACATCACCAAGCTTGGAGAGAACAACACCTGACATTAGTTCGCCCCGCAGTTCTGGCAAATAAAAATTTTCTGATGAAATAGCTGTTTTGGCTTTTATAACTTCACCGGAAATTTCAACCGGGTTTACCTTTCTTACCGACAATCTATAATTTCCATTTACAGTGTTTGAGTTGCTTTTCAGTTTTAAATCCACTTTTTCACGAAACCCAAAAGTTTCTTTATTCAAAATAGTTTCAAATACTTCGGAACTGCCATCACTTCCAGAATTTTCAACAGCGCTTTCAGTCGATGCATCTATAAAAATTGTATCCTTTGTTGTATTGACGAGTTCATTTTTTTTGAAAGTATTTATAATATAAATAGACTTCTCTGCAAAAGCATCTTGAATGTTATTCCTTGAAAAGTTAGTATATCCAATCAATTTATAAACACCCGTTTGCAAATTAGAAGGTAGAAAGAAATCTCCATTTGCAACCCCTTTTTCAACCTTTATTTTATGGTTAAAGACTAACGAATCTTTTTGATTCCTCAGCGAAACGTAAACCACTTTACTTAAAAGGCTTTTTCTGTTTGAAGTATTGAGTATGTAAGCTTTATACTGAAGCAATTCTCCGGCAAGCAACACTTCAGAATTAATGGATAGAGCTACAGTTTCCTTGGGAAAAATACTTACATCAACCGTAACATTATCTTTAGGAATTTGGGCTGTCGCAAAAAATCCTAAAAAAACGAAAATTATAAAAACTAATTTTTTAACCATAATCAATCTTCCCAAAAACTGGGTCTTACATTTGATGAAAAAGAAGTGCACACAGTGCATTCTGGCTTAGCGATAGTGTATAAAAAATTTTGGGCAAAACTTACTACCTGATAATCATAGTAGGTTAAATAATTATAGATTATTTCGCGCTCGTCCGGATCGTTATCCAGTGACGTATTGTCGCGGTAATCTAGCAATAGTAAGTCACAATCCACAAAATAAGGTGGTTTTTCCAAGCTAAAATCTTCGTAATTAAAATAAATTCTTTTTGATGTCATTGATGACGCCTCAAAGAAACCCAAAACTTTCTCTTCAGGATTTGCTTCAGAAACCATATTACCGGCAACGTAACCGGGCTGACCTTGCGATAAAAGGCTTTCAATACTACCAAGTTCATCTATTATTTTATAAAAAGTATAGGCCTCAACACTTTGCGCATATTGTTTTACGAGAATACTGTATCGAGTCTGCAGCTTAGCATCAAATTTTGACAAATAACGCACTGGAAAACGAAACACCCTATTTTCATTTAACTCTGTTGTAGTAGTTTGGTTAATTCCAGATGAAAATTCAGTAGAATAACAAATTTCTTCAGGCTCCCGAGGAGTTAAAACTACTTCATAACTTCCAGTGGAAGGATTATAATTGATAATTTCTGAAATATATGGAGAAGGATTGGGAGCAATAATTTTATAGGTCTCTTCGTACTCATATCTAAAATATTTTGCTTGGCCTGTTAAATCTTCTGTGTCCACCAAAACTTGAACGCCATCCTTGTTATCCATAGCATCTACAATTCGTTCCGCATAAAGTGAGCCTATTTCTACTATTGGTGGCAAAGTAACTGCAGTTGATGAATAACGCTTCCCATCTGAAGTGACAATCTTTAAAATATAAGATGTATTGGGGGCCGCGCTAAACGGCTGTTCAGATAAATAATTACCGGACTCACTATCCCAATAAAAACTATAATTATAGCCATTACTTGCTGATACAGTAACTGTGGCGCTGTTCACAATTAAAATTTCGGGATCTTCGAGCCTTGAAGTTTTACTTAGTTTTACAACTTGTGGCCTTACCTCATTGGTAATGGTGCTTTCCACCACCAAAACACTTTCAAAATCTACAGTTTCAATTTCATAAGGCTCCGTGCAACTTATTTGTAAAAGCATTAATGAAATGAATATGGTATATAAGAATCGTAACCTCATAATTCCTAAAACTTAAAGTTATACGTTATGGTTGGTACCGGCACTGAAAATATTGATGTTTTATAAGCCTTAATCTGCCCTTCCTCATTTACAAAAAATACCGAATACGGATTATTTCTTCCTAAAACATTATATACTGAAATGTTTATAAAACTATGAGCCAGTTTATTCAACTTATGGTTGCCTTCAATATTTACCCCCAAATCTAGCCTGTAGTAATCTGGAATACGGTACTGGTTTCGGTCGCTGTAAAGCACCTGCTCCTCCCCCGCAAAAACATATCGCCCTATGGGATATGTTATGGGTCTTCCCGTTTGGTAGGTGAAATTTCCTGAAAAACTAAAGCGCTTGGTCAACTTATAATTAGCAACTACCGAAAAGTCGTGAGGCTTGTCATAATTCGCTGGAAAAAACTCGCCATTGTTTACCCTCTCTTGCATAAGCTGGCTGTCCAGCTTTACTTCTGATCGGGAATAGCTGTAACCTACATATCCATTAAATCTACCCGAATTCTTTTTAGCCAAAAACTCAACACCATAAGCCCTGCCCTCACCCTGCAATAAGTCGGTTTCAAGGGCATCGTTTAAAATTAACTGCGCTCCAATTTTATAATCCAGCAAATCATCCATTGTTTTGTAATATCCTTCCAGGCTGAATTCCAAGTCCTTGCCAGATAGATTTTTGAAGAAACCCAAACTGTATTGGTTGGCCCGCTGGGGAGCAATATTAAGATCTGAAAGTTTCCAAATATCCGTCGGTGACTGCGTTGTATTTGTAGAAAGTAGATGTAAGTATTGAATAGTCCTATTAAAGCCGCCCTTTACCGAAAAATCGTTCCCTAGTAAATAACGTGCAGATATTCTATATTCTGGTCCACTGTATCTTTTTATTGATTCATTGTTGCCAAACTCTTTAACTTCAATTATTGAACTTTCATTTTTGGGTACTCCTTCTTCATAAACATTTTGGGTTGAAGGTCCGAGCGCCATATAAAACGAATAGCGCAATCCCAAATCAAGCAGAAATTTATCGCTCACTTCAAATAAATCTGAAAGATATATGGCAGACTCCAGTCCTTTTTCACGATCGATTGTTTTGGCTTCTACATCAGAATTAGGCCCTATAGGCATTATTTCTCCAGGATCTATTGAATAAAGTTTACTGCTTAGTCCATAACTTAGTTTGTGCTTTGTGCTTAACTTATAATTGAAATTGAGCTTTGCTTGATATTCATTCAATTCATATCCAAAATCAAAATCTTCATTGGCATCTGCTTCATAGTTGACTCCATATTTGTATTGGCTGTTTACCAAAATTAGCTCAGCTCTACTTTTTTCACTGAAGATATGTCCATATTTCAACGAAATCAAGCGGTTGCTGTAATCAAAAATAGAATCTGATGTTATGCTGAAACGGTCTTTGCTATAATAAAAGGTGCCTTGAACCGAATTGTTATTGTCTATATTATGCTTGTATTTTACAATACCATCATAAAAGGACGCCTCGCTATTTTTAAGTTCCTCTTCATCAAGACTTCTTAAAATCCAATCTGAATACGTAGCTCTAAACCCCGCAATAAGTGATGCCTTCTCCTTTACTACGGGAACTTCCACAGCAAGATTGGCGGTTATTGGCCCAACAGAGCCTTCACCAGCAAACTTTTCCATATTGCCAGACTTGGTCTCGATGTCAAAAACCGAAGAGAGTCTCCCACCGTATTCAGCGGGGATGCTCGCCTTATAAATTTCAAGACTTCCAGTTGTAAATGGGTTTACGGCTGAAAAGAAGCCTAAGAAGTGTGAAGGATTGTAGAGTACCGCATCATCTAATAATATTAGGTTTTGATCAGCTCTTCCGCCACGAACATTAAATCCACTTGCGCCTTCACCTGCCGTTTTTATACCAGGCATGGTGGTTGCAACCTTAAGAACGTCGCGTTCCCCCAATACTAGTGGAATTGTCTTAATAGATTCAATATCAATATTTGTAACCCCCACTACGGCATCGCGCACATTTGCATCTTTGTTGGATTTTACAACAACTTCATCAAGAGATTCTGTATTTTCTCGCAATTCAATATCCAACGAACCATCGCCATACATAATTACGTCTTGACGGATTTTTTCAAACCCCAAGAGATTTGTTTCCAACTTGTTCAAACCATAAGGCAGCCGAATGCTGAAACGCCCCTCAGAATCTGTTACCGCATATTTTGTTCTATCAGTTGTAGAAATGGAAAGATTTTGAAGTGGCTCACCTGTCTTGGAGTTTTTAAAAATACCTGATAGGGTGTAAGTCTTATTTGCTGCATTAGGGCTCTGTTTACCAATAGTTACCAATTTTCTTGTTTGGACACTACCCTGCGAAACGAATTCTTCCTGAAAAATAGGCGCGTTGATATTATCATCAACTACCTTTTTATCGGGTTTTTCTTCGTTAAAATAATCAGTGGGCAAATCTGTATAAACATAGGTGTTGTTTAGCAGAATAACATTTCCACCATTTAAAAAATAATTAATATTTGTATTGCTGAAAAGTTCGTCCAAAACCTTTCGGAGTGATTCGTTTTCAAAATCTTTTGTCACAAAATGCCCTTTCAGCCAGGTTTCATCAAAAAAGAAAGTTTTGCCGGAAAGTGTTTCTACCTTTACGATTGCCTCTTTTAGTGCGGTATTGTTAAACTTTACGGTTAAATTTTGATTGTTTTGCCCAAATATTCCAGTTGTTGACAATAAAAGTATAGCAATGACGAGTAATTTATTTTGCATACGGAACTTTAGCTTCAAATTATTGGTATTTTTCGGTTTCGGGCCCATCAAGGTATTTGATCAATCTGGCCATAAATACATCGGGATTGGATTTATAAATAGCTTTATAGCTTTTAAAATACTCACGTATTTCCTCAGATTTTTGTGGAAGTATTTCCCGAATGTCTTTTGAGGAATTAACTAAAAAAAACGTTCCATTGTGTTTGAGCACATAGTAATTATCTTCAGAAAACCTATATTGAATTCCGTTTTTCAGGGCTTTGTCTTTCATTTTTTTGGTATGCTTTATATACAGTTCCAAATCATTGCCAACATACCCAACTTCAAAAAAACCATTGCCACCAAGCCCGAGATCAATCTCTGGAAGCCTCACAAATTTGTGATTATAAATTGAAAATGAATCTACAAACCCTGGGATAAGTGTGACATTAAATACGCTTAAATTATCATCAGATCGGGCAAGAATATTATCTCGCAGAAGATCATATTTTAATAAAACATTTACGTAATGTTGCCCATTATATGTAATTGAACCCCGAGTATAATCATAGCCCTCATAGTACCTATAGGTGCCATCCGTATTCAAAAACAGATCAGTGAATTCTGTACCGTTATAAAGGCCAGTGTTATCCAAACCTACAATCTTATCATAGGTTTCATAAATATTATCCTGTAAATTTGATTGTGAAAATGCTGCTAGATGAAACAATATACAGCAAAGAAAAATGTGTTCGGTTTTTGAAATACTCATTCTAAAATTTTGCGATTTTAAAAGTACATAAAATAGATAGCCATTCTAAAATTATATAGTTAAAACAACACCAATCGCCAATTTTTTAATTTTAAAATATATATTACTCAAGAAATAATAAGATGTATTTTTAGCTTTACAGATAAAAAACGATGAAAGCAGCATCCTTAAAAGAAATAAAAACCGAACTAAACCATCGTTCCACGCAGGAATTGCTGGAGCTTTGCCTTCGGCTTTCCAAATTCAAAAAAGAAAATAAAGAACTGCTCACCTATTTGCTTTTTGAATCTGCAAATGAAGAAGCTTTTGTCCAAAACATCAAAAATAAAGTTGATGCAGATTTTGAATCCATAAATACTAAAACATTTTTCTATATAAAAAAGAGCGTTCGGAAAATTTTGAGAGAGCTGAAAAAATTCATTCGCTATTCACAAAAGAAAGAAACCGAAGTAGAGCTTTTGCTTTATTTTTGCGAAAAGCTAAAGGATTTCAAACCATCCATAAAAAGAAACACGACTCTCACCAATTTGTACAATCGACAAATAGATTATATATCAAAAAAAGTGGAAACACTACACGAGGATTTGCAATATGACTATAGATTGGAGTTGGACAAATTATAAAAAAAGTAAACTAACATTAATTAATTAGAATGACAACACTATACCATAACCCACGTTGCAGCAAATCGCGCCAAGCACTTCAACTTTTGGAGAAAGAAGGCGAGACCATTGAAATTATAAAATATCTTGAAAACGCTCCAACCCACCAAGAATTGAAACAGGTTATTGAACTTTTGGGAATAGAGCCCATAGAACTTGTGCGAACGCAAGAAACGCTATGGAAAGAAAACTACAAAGGCAAATATCTGAGCAACGCAGAAATAATTGATGCCATGATTCAAAATCCCAAGTTAATTGAACGGCCTATAGCAATTAAGGGAACCCATGCAGTAATAGGGAGACCCCCGGAGAAAGTGCTTGACATTTTATAGTTTCAGGATTTTTATTTAACAGAAATTTAGCAGTTCCTAATTAAACCACGGCTATTTTCGTGTGTCAAAATTGCTAAAAATTACATGAAAATCAACCTCTTAGTACTATTCGCATTTGCCACCTCCCTCTTGATGGCACAAAATCCTGAAAAAAAAGAAGTTAACGTTAAAGGCCTTATTCTTGAAGAAGGCACTGACTATCCTTTAGAATATTCTACTGTTTCCTTCATAAACAAACAAGGAAAAACCGTTACTGGAGGAATAACAGATACCGAGGGAAAATACAGCATTGATGTACCAGCAGGTGTTTATACTGTGAAATATGAGTTTATTTCCTATAAATCAAAAGAAGTTCCAAACCAAAACCTAAATAAAAATACTACCCTTCCTACAGTAAAACTGGCTTTGGATGCTGCTAGTTTAGATGAAGTTGTGGTACGTGCTGAGACCACTGAAGTTCAAGTAAGGCTTGATAAAAAAATATATAATATAGGTAAGGACCTTACTGCAGGTGGCGCTACCGTTAGTGATGCATTGAACAATGTTCCTTCGGTTACGGTAGATGTAGATGGCGCCATTGCGCTCCGCGGAAATGACAACGTACGCATTCTTATCAACGGCAAGCCATCTGCAATTGCGGGGTTCGGCTCTACCGATGCTTTGCGACAGCTGCCCGCAGAAGCCATAGAGCGCGTAGAGGTTATTACTTCACCTTCTGCCCGTTATGATGCCGAGGGAACTGCCGGAATTTTAAACATCATCCTCAAAAAAGAAAAAACACTTGGCCTAAACGGCTCGCTCAGCACCAGTTTGGGAGTACCTTTAAATAGTAACGCCACAGGTAATATTAACCTAAGAACCGACAAGTTTAATATTTTCAACACCACGGGCGTGTATTACCGAAACAGTCCCGGAAATGCCTTTTTTGATAATAGATATTTCTCCCGTACCATTTTGGATGACGATGGAAACACCGTGACAATAGATCCTCAATTCGATCAGGTTATAGAGCGCAGAAAATACGAGCGTATGGGAAAAGGATTCAATACCAACTTGGGTATTGAATATTTTTTAACTGATCGCTCTTCCGTTACGGCGAGTGCATTTTACCGCAAAGGAGATGGTAATGATGAAACTACAAACAATACCTTCAACTACAACGACAATACTGTTGAACAACAGATTACGAGAATTGAAAACGAAGGTGAAGATGACGAAACCTATCAATTATCATTGAATTACGTAAATGAATTTAACGATAACGGCCACAAGCTTACAGCCGATTTTCAATATGAGAACGATACGGAAACCGAAACATCCTTTATCACGGAAGAACTTATTTTTCCAGCAATGGAAACATTGCCAGCTGAAGATATCATTCAAAAAGAAGACCAGAAAGAATATTTAGCGCAAGTAGATTATGTGCTTCCTATAGGTGAAAACGCTCAGTTTGAAGCAGGCTATCGCGGTAATTTTGAAGAATCCATTACAGACTATACTCTGTTTGAGGAAAATGGTACTACGGGCAATTTTATAAGAAATGATAGCATTTCAAATATTTTCACCTATAACGAAAACGTACACGCCTTTTATTCGCAATATGGAAATAAAATAGGAAAGTTTTCTTTCCTATTAGGGCTTCGATTGGAAAACACACAATTAAAGGGTAAAGTTGAAGCTGAAAATATTACTGGCAGCACTGCTTTTGACTTAAATTTTGATAAAAACTATACAGGTCTTTTTCCAACGGTAAATCTTACCTATGAGCTAAAGGAAAACGAAAACATCACGCTTGGTTACAACAGACGTATAAATAGACCGCGCAACTGGTTCATTAACCCGTTCCCGTCACGTTCCAGTGAAGCAAATGTATTCCAGGGGAATCCTGATTTGGATCCGGCATACGCAAGCGCTTTTGATTTAGGGTATTTAAAACGCTGGAAGAAACTTACATTAACATCCTCTATCTATTACCAGTACGAAACCGATGCCTTTGAAAGAGTGCAAGAGGAAACCGGAGAGGTAACCAGTAACGGAATTCCGGTAATCCGTACTATTCCTATAAACCTTTCCACCAACGAACGTTATGGCTTTGAATTTGGATTGCTTTATAATCCTACAAAATGGCTTAACCTAAACGGAAGTTTCAATTATTTTCTGTTCAAAACTGAAGGGTTCTATAACAATGTAGATTACGGTGCCGAAAACACTAGTTATTTTGGGCGTTTCAGCAGCAAAGTAAAACTTCCCGCAAAGATTGAGTGGCAGACCAATGCTTTTTACAGAGGGCCATCCAATAACTCCCAAACAGAATCTGAAGGCATACTCTCCGTCGATATGGCAATGAGCAAAGACATTATTAATGATAACGCTACATTAGCTTTGAACGCACGAGACCTTTTCAATTCACGTAAAAGAAACAGTCTGACTACAACCGATACGTTTACCAGTGAAAGCGAATTTCAGTGGAGACAACGCCAGGTAACACTTACGTTTACATATAGATTTAATCAGAAAAAGCAACGCCAGCGCCCTGAAAGAAATGGTAACGGTGATGATGAGGGTGGCTTTGAAGGTTAAACAAGATTGATTGCAATAAAAAAAGGGAACCAAGTTGGTTCCCTTTTTCATATAAAATATTGAAGTAATTACTTCATTTCGTTCTTACGTTTCGCTTCACGCTTCAATTTCCAGTTTTCGTAAAGTGCTCCGCCTATCCAATAAGGAAGAATACTTACCAAAAAGATCATCAACCAAAAACCCATAGTAAGGATGGCTAAAAATGCAAGAAAACCTAGATATTGTTCAAATGTAAACATGATGCAGCTTTTTTTAAATGATGCCCCAAAGATAATAGGTTTTTTTGAAAAACGACTACAAAACTTTTCGATTTATTCACAACAAATAAACAGCCGTGCGGGTTGAACTACTTTTGCCTTTTCGTTACCTTTGCATCAAAATAAAAAGCTTTGCAAAAAAGTTTAATTAATTCAAAATAAACCATCTCACAATGCAATATAGAATAGAAAAAGATACCATGGGCGAGGTAAAAGTACCTGCCGATAAACTTTGGGGCGCACAAACGGAACGTTCCTTTGAAAATTTTAAAATTGGACCAAAGGCTTCCATGCCATTGGAAATCATTTATGGTTTTGCATATTTGAAGAAAGCCGCCGCCTATACAAATTGCGATCTTGGCATTCTTTCGGAAGAAAAAAGAGATTTGATCGCAAAGGTCTGTGATGAAATTCTGGAAGGAAAACACGATGATCAATTTCCATTGGTAATCTGGCAAACCGGAAGCGGCACCCAAAGCAATATGAACGTGAACGAAGTAATTGCTAACCGTGCCCACCAAATTGCTGGTAAAACAATTGGTGAAGGCGATAAAACACTTCAGCCGAATGATGATGTGAATAAATCACAATCTTCAAATGATACTTTCCCAACAGGAATGCACATTGCTGCTTATAAAAAGTTGATTGAAACCACACTTCCCGGTGTTGAACAACTTCAAAAAACATTTTCAAGTAAAGCTGATGAATTTAAAAATGTAGTGAAAATAGGCCGCACCCATTTTATGGATGCCACTCCCCTAACCCTTGGGCAGGAATTTAGTGGTTATGCCGCACAACTTGAGCACGGAATTAAAGCATTAAAAAATACCCTTCCACATCTAGCTGAACTCGCTTTGGGCGGAACTGCCGTTGGAACAGGTTTAAACACTCCAAAAGGTTACGATGTAAAAGTTGCCGAATATATTGCAGAGTTTACTGATTTACCATTTGTAACGGCAAAAAACAAGTTTGAAGCACTTGCAGCCCACGATGCTTTTGTGGAAAGCCACGGCGCTTTAAAACAATTGGCTGTTTCATTAAACAAAATAGCGAACGATGTTCGGATGCTTGCCAGCGGTCCAAGAAGCGGGATTGGCGAGATCAATATTCCCGCAAATGAGCCCGGGTCTTCCATTATGCCTGGAAAAGTTAACCCTACACAATGCGAAGCGTTAACCATGGTTTGTGCGCAAGTAATTGGTAATGATTTGGCGATAGCTGTTGGTGGAATGCAGGGCCAATTTGAACTAAATGTTTTCAAGCCTGTAATGGCTGCTAATTTCCTTCAATCGGCACAATTGCTTGGCGATGCCTGTGTTTCTTTTGATGTTCATTGCGCACAGGGAATTGAACCAAATTACGAAGTAATTAAAAAGCAATTGAACAACAGCTTGATGCTTGTTACGGCTTTAAACCCAAAAATTGGATATTATAAAGCCGCAGAAATTGCAAACACGGCACACAAAAACGGAACTACCTTAAAGGAAGAAGCTGTAAACCTTGGCTATTTAACTGCGGAAGAATTTGATGAATGGGTGAAGCCGGAAGATATGGTTTAATGATTTAAGATTAACGATTGACGATTTTAGATTGTCGATTTTTTTCTGCCACGAATTCACGAATTATTTCAAAAACATTTCGTGAATTCGTGGTTTTTTTAATTCCCCCTTCGGGGGTTAGGGGGCCTATTCTTCCCATAAAATTTCCTATATCTAAAATATGCCACCGCACTCAAAATAGCTGCAAATAGCGTAATCCACCAAACAAATGTTGGCGTCGCAGGCGCATCGCCGCTTGCATAGGAATGTAGTCCGCTTAGGTAAAAATTCACCCCGAAATAGGTCATCATAATGGAAGCATAGGCAAACATAGCCAAAACGTTAAATGTCCAACGGCCGCGAAGCCCCGGCACCAATCTGGCGTGGATAACGAATGCATAAATCATAATGCTGATAAGCGCCCAAGTTTCTTTGGGATCCCAGCCCCAATAGCGCCCCCAACTCTCGTTGGCCCACTGTCCGCCCAAAAAGTTACCGATGGTCAATAAAACCAACCCTACAGTTAGCGCCATTTCTGTAATAACAGTAAGTTCGCTGATATTAATTTCCATTTTTTTATAGTTGCCTTTGGTGGTAAAAATCATTAGAAACAAGGAAACCGCTGCCAAGATCATACCCAACGTAAAAGGTCCGTAGCTCATAACAATCACTGCCACGTGAATCATTAGCCAATAACTGTCCAAAACCGGCTGTAAAGTAGAAATTGATGGATCCAACCAGTTCTCGTGCGCAACCCAAAGGATGATTGCTCCTGCAAATGCCGTGGCTGCGACGGTTAAATCACTTTTTCTTCCAAAAGCGAGTCCAAAGAAAATAGTGGCCCAAGCCACATAGACTACAGATTCGTATGCATCACTCCAAGGCGCGTGGCCACTAACGTACCAGCGCAATGCCAAGCCTAATGTCATCACTGCAAAGAAGACCCACATTATAATTTTGGAACCTTTAATAAGGGTGCGAAGTATTTTTCGATCTTTAAAAAGCTGTGCAATTATAAACACCATCATTAAAATTCCGAAGACCGCAAAATATTTATAAAGTCTGTTGAAAATATCTGCTTTGTTATAGATTGTCTCGGCACGAAGCTTGTTTTCTGAAGGCATCACTTCTTCGCCATATTTTTTCTGAAAATTGGTAATGCTTTCCAAAAATTCATTCGCCTGTGTATAATCCCCACTTTCGCGCGCTTTCTTCAAACTGTCAAAGTAAAGCGGCAGAATATTTTTGGCGTAAAGTGAATCCATTCCCTTTAAATTGGCCTCACCCAATTCAGGATAGGAAACCCATTTGTTACCTTCATCTCCGGGAATTGGGAATATTTTCAGAATACTTCCGCTCAAAGCGGCATTCAAAAGTGAAAAGTTTTCATGGGCACGTATAAAGTCTTTTTGAAATTGGTTTGGTGTATTTGTGCGCGTTGCGGCTTCCAAATAAGGCTCCAACTTATAATTTCCTTTTTCATCAAAAAGGTCAAGCAAGGCAATATCCTTTTGGCCTTCGGGTACACCGGCCACGTGGCGAATACTGTCATTACCTCGTTTTAAGGCAATAAGCGGCACTTCTACCCAGAGACGAGGAAATTCAGTCATAGAAATAAAAACCTGGTTTGCATCCAGACCTTCATAGGTTTCGCTTCTGCTAACTTTTCGCAATAGTTCACTTGCAAACGTGTTTATTGGCTTCATTCGCCCATTGTCCTGGATTATTAAATGGCCAAATTCAGCGGCGTGTTCCTTACTTACTGCGTTTGCCTTAATCAAGGAATCAATCTGTGCTTTGGGCGGTGGCGTATGTGCGGAAGGTGCATGCTGCTGCGCAAATCCAGCAAACGAGAAAAGCAAAACGATGGTAGTAACCATGCTTTTCTTTTTACGTTTTATTCTGCTCAATATTTCCTCCAATTTTCCGAAACGGCTATGTTTACTAAAAAGAATAGCCATTAAACCTAGGTAAAGAAAGAAATACCCAATATAGGTTATCCAAGTACCCCACCAATCGTGATTAACGGAAAGAATGGTTCCACCTTCATCGGGATCAAAACCAGACTGGAAAAAACGGTAGCCTTCGTGGTCAAGCACATTATTCATAAAGATATCGGAATCAAAATGGGTCTTGTCCTCGTTGATTACGGTAACCTTACTTTTGAAGGACGAATACCCTTTTTCGGTACCGGGATATTTTTCGGCAATAAAATCATTTAAGGTTATACTGAACGGAAGCTCGATTTCCTTTGAACCATAACTGGTATAAACCTTTAAACCTGCAATTTCAGTTTCAACAGGATTTGGGGCAGTCCCCTTTCCGCCAAGTAAGGAAACAGTTTTTGTTTCATCTCCAGAAGCTATTTCAAGAATTAGTGCATCTTGATTGCTGGGTTGCCCTTCAGAGGCCTTTACAACTCCAAATTCTCCCTTGGTAACCGGCTCCGGAACCACGAATGAAATTCCACCCATACGGTAAAGGGAGCGAAGGTTAAATGGTTGTACGCTGTCTGCAACCACTTTTCCTTGAGATTGGTCTGCCATTATCATATAATCACCTTCAAAAGGGCTGGAAATAGTATAATTGCCATCTTGGGAATAGGTGATGTTAATTGCTCCATCAGTAGGTTTATTTACCGCAAAAAGAATGTTATGTATGTCTGAGACCTCTCCCACTTTTACCCAATGGTCGTGACGCTCGCCATCGCCAGATTCCACGATTTTTATATATTCCTCACCATTTTCGTTTGGCGTCAAACCTTCTACGGCACCATCTATAAATTCCTTGAATTTTATTATTACTGGCTGATTGTTATAATCGGTTTCTATTCGGAAGTCATTGTTAAGTTTTTCTGAAAGCCTTAATTTTTTGGGTTTCACTTTTCGACGTTGTGCTACGCCGTCAATAATATAATCACCATCAATAAAAACATCCAAGTAGGCCTGTTCTGAAAGAATAGTATTTTCCGTTTGTCCCTCGCGAATGTGCATCACACCTTCAAAACCTATATAGCGTGTTACGAAAGCACCGACAATCACCAAAATAAAAGATACGTGAAGCATCAGTGAAGCCCACATTTTGCGTTTGTGAAGATTATATCGAAAAATATTACCAACAAAGTTGATTACAAAGAGCAACATTATAGCCTCAAACCACCACGCATTGTATATAAGTTCGCGTGTATAAGGCGTTGGCGGACTTTGGGAATCAGCATCCATAAAGGTTCCCGCGGCCATGGCTGCTGCAAAAACTATAAATAAAACGGCGGTTAAACGGGTAGAGAAAAGAACGGAAGCAATCTTTTTTTGCATTACAGGAAATTTTGGCGCAAAAATAAGGAATTGCGCCCATTTAGACTACTTAATTCTGTTAACTATTCAGCCTTTTTTGAAGTCTCATTTCGGGCATTAAAAATGTTCAAGTGAATGAAGGTTCCCATATTTCTCGCCCGGTTTTTTGCGATATTGGCGGTTTCGCCCTCAAAAAGTTCGTCGATGGTTTGGTGCCATAGGTTAATCCACGTGCCAAAGTGAAGTTCGTTGATGGTTCCCCCCACTTTTTTATCAACCTCAATGTGTGCGTGCATCGGGTTTCCGAAGTATTTTCGCTTAAAGAAAAGATTGGTCTCCCAAAAATCGGTAAGAAGTTCAAGGTGGGTTTCCCAATCTGTTATGATTCCATTGAAAATAGGCCCGAGAAGCGTGTCCTTCCTCACTTTTCCATAGAATGTATTGACGAGCAAAGACACATCTTCGCGGGATTCAATTTTCTTTTTTGCCATTTTTTATAGCAAAGTTATTAAAATCAATAACATATTTACGACTAAACTTACCACCAATAACCAAAAGGCAAATTTTCTATTTGTTCCTGCCAGCAAAGCCGCATTATAGCCCATACACAGCGCAACGCAAAGAGTAAGCTCAATGCCGGTAATAAGACCCGTTCCCTGAGCCAAAATTGTCATGGCGGCAATAGAGCCTATGCAGCTGTTTATGATAATGGACAGCGGAATATACATATAATAATCGTGTACAAATTCGTCCTGCAATTTCTTTATAGATAGGGTTTTCATAATATAAATAGGGTTTTGATTTTTAAGGTGTAAATTTACAATGCAGAACAGGCCTTATTTTATGAGGCAAATCATAAACCCATGATTCCAGAAAATCTACTGTTGAACTACGGCGCAACCCTTGAAAATATTAAGGCTTCGGAAATAATTCTTCACGAAAAAAAACGGGCAGATTTCTATTTTCAGATAAAGACCGGCGAAGTAAAAATGTTCAATATCAACGAACAGGGAAAGGAATTTGTACAGGGCATCTTTTACGATGGGGAAAGTTTTGGCGAGCCGCCATTGCTTGGCGATTTTAAATATCCCGCTTCCGCTTCGGCCGTAAAGCAAACGCAGCTGTACAAATTGAGCAAAACAAAATTGTTTGAATTGCTTACCGAAAACCCCGAAGTCAACCTAAAATTTACCAAAGCGCTTGCAAAACGGCTTTATTACAAGGCCACCATTTTAAAGGAAATCTCAGTACATCCTCCCGAACACCGTATTTTAACTCTAATAGATTTTTTAAAACGAAAATACGGTTCCGAAGAACTTTTTCAAGTAGAACTGACCCGTCAACAAATTGCCGACTTGACCGGGCAGCGCGTGGAAACCGTAATTCGCGCCATCAAGCAACTGGAACAAGACGGCGAGATAAAATTGATAAAGCACAAAGTCTTCCGTTGAAAATTTTTGGCAGCGCAAAGAGGAAAGAGGAAAGACCAGTTTGTTTTACAACAAGAATTTTGATTACATCTTTCTTTATTCTTTTTTCTCTATTCCTTTTTTCTAAAAACCGCTAACTTCGCACTATGATAAAAGTAGTTTTTTTAGGCTTCGGAAATGTAAATAGTCATTTACTCAACGCTTTAAATAAAAGTACTGAAATTTCTGTCAAACAGGTTTTTAACAGAAATTATATTAAGCTTATTTCATCTTTTGAGCATATTCAGTTTACTGATGATATTTCAAAAATTGCGGAGGCTGATATTTATATAATCGGGATTCCCGATGATGCCATTTCAAGGTTTTCCGAATCATTAGCTTTTCAAAATAAATTAGTCGTGCACACTTCGGGCGGTGCTGCTATGAAGGTGCTTTCTTCAAAAAACCGACGCGGTATTTTTTATCCGTTGCAGACTTTTTCAAAACATAGAAAGGTTGACTTTAAAGAGATTCCTATTTGCATAGAAGCCGAAAACCCCAACGATTTAGGTTTACTGCGAAAGTTGGGCGAAACCATTTCAGAAAACGTGGTGGAAATTTCCTCAGAAAAAAGAGCAAAGTTGCATCTGGCAGCGGTGTTTGTGAATAACTTCGTCAATCATTTATATGAAATAGGCAGTGAAATTTTAAACGAGGAAGATTTACCGTTTCATTTGCTAAAACCGTTAATTGCCGAAACTGCCTCAAAAATAGAAACTCTTTCTCCCGAAGAAGCACAAACAGGACCCGCAAAGCGAAATGACAAAAAAACCATTGAAAAACATTTACATTTGTTGGCAGACAGCCCCCATGCAAAACTCTACAAACTGTTTACAGAGCAATTAAACCAGAAATATGGAAAAGAGCTATAAAGAATATTTAAAACACATAACCACCTTTATTTTTGATGTTGACGGCGTACTAACGGACGGCACAATTCAAGTAAATACACAAGGGGAAATGTTTCGGACTATGAACATTAAAGACGGATACGGCCTAAAAACGGCAGTTGACCAAGGATTTAATGTGTGTGTTATTTCTGGGGGCTCCAATGAAGGTGTGCGTGTACGACTTCAAAATCTGGGGATAAGAGACATCTTTTTAGGCGCCCACCACAAAACCAAAATTCTGGAAGACTACTTAAAAACCAAAAACATAAAACGAGAAAACACTTTATTTATGGGCGATGACCTTCCCGATTATGAAATTATGCAGGAAGTTGGCCTGCCTACTTGTCCGCAAGACGCCGTTCCTGAAATTAAAGCGATTTCAAAATATGTTTCCCATAAAAAGGGCGGTAAAGGCTGCGTTCGCGATGTGATTGAACAAGTGCTGAAAGTACAGGGAAAATGGCTGGTTACTAAAGGTGTAAGTGCAAAATATGATTAAGCTGGGTGCCGGAAATCTACCAGCCGCTATCTGTAATGCAAAAAGCTTTCATAGAATATAAAACTTTCAAAATTAAACCTTGAACTACCTAAACCTCATCCGATACCAAAACTTACTGTTCATCGCATTAGCACAGGTTTTCATAAAATATGGTCTTTTTCAAGCTTTTAGGGTAGAAACAGCCTTGAATCATCTCGGTTTTGCATTGCTCGTAATAGCAACAATCTGCATTGCAGCTGCGGGAAATATCATCAACGACATTTACGATGTTGAAATTGACAAAATCAACAAACCCAGTAAAGTTTTGATTGGCAAAAAGATTTCGGAAAGAAGAGCAAACAGGCTTTTTATAATATTGAACATCACCGGTGTTGCAATAGGTTTTTATCTGGCCAACACTATAGAAAAGCCAGGTTTTGCCGCGTTGTTCATCGTTTTTTCTGCACTGCTTTATTTGTACGCTTCATATTTGAAGGGAATGTTGCTTATTGGAAATATTTTGATTTCAGCTTTGGTTGCAATGAGCCTGATAATTGTGGCACTTTTCGATTTGCTTCCAACTATAACCCTACAAAACCAAGCTATGCAGTCCACGGTTTTTAAAATAGTTTTGCATTATGCGTTGTTTGCTTTTTCAATAAATTTTATTCGTGAAATTGTAAAGGACCTGCAAGATATTAACGGCGATAAAAAAGGAGGAATGAACACCTTAGCCATTGCTTTAGGGCGTAAAAGAACATCTACAATAGTATGCGTTTTAGGCCTTTTGATGGTCTTTGGCGTCGTTTTTTATATGTATGAATATTTATACAATCAGCAAATTATAATGTTGTATTTCCTTTTCGTCATTCTTGCACCATTACTCTACTTTTGCATAAAATCTTATGATGCCGATACACCAAACAAATACGGTTTTCTTTCAAAATTGTTGAAAATCATCATGTTTTTGGGCATTTGTTCCATTCCATTGTATGGATTTGTAACTTTATAAAAACCAACCTGAAACCCTGTCTCTTATACACATCTGACGCTGCCGACGAATAGAGAGGTGTAGA
>OJBO01000432.1_pt1 | contig 24233 bp, 18 predicted proteins | sample 1590461 | NCBI WGS metagenome assembly OJBO01 (sample SAMN05416836, study PRJEB24817) | seawater metagenome | isolation source: Sea water | place: Canada:Atlantic | collected 2013-07 | reverse complement strand
GAGATCATGCCTAGTCTCGTGGGCTCGGAGATGTGTATAAGAGACAGGTGCAAATGGTGTGGTGCCAAACGACGACAACATAGTGATTATCACTGATGTGGTTGTGGTTGATGCCGCTGTCGTCACTAATCCAAACTTGACGCCGGTGCAAAATACATTTGCAACGCCCTCAAATTCAATACCAGATACATCATCAAATAACGGTGGTAGCTCAGGCGGTGCGTTCGGAGGTTGGGCATTATTGTGTTTAGGAATGATGTTGTGGCGTCGCAGTCCAGTAAAAACCAATTAATTGCGATGATCTAAAAACCTGTTGAACTGTATTAATAAGTTGCCAACAGCCAAGCCTATTGGCTAATATAACAATTAAAATTTAAAAAAGTTATGGGAAATGGATTTTTTGAAGTGCCAATCGCCGTAAACGAACCTGTAAAAAGCTATGCGCCAGGTTCACCGGAACGTGAGGAAGTACTTAAAACTTACAAAGAAATGTATAAGGCAAAAATAGACGTGCCTTTATTTATCAACGGAAAAGAGGTTAAAACCAAAGAAACTGCTACTATGTCTCCGCCGCACGACCATAAGCACGTGCTTGGAACCTATTATAAAGCTACCAAAAAAAATGTGGAAGAAGCAATTGAAACTGCTTTGGAAGCCAGAAAAAAATGGGCTGTTATGCCGTGGGAACAACGTGCGGGAATTTTTCTTCGCGCTGCCGAATTGCTTGCCGGGCCCTACAGAGCTAAAATAAACGCAGCAACAATGCTCGCCCAGTCCAAAAATATTTATCAGGCAGAAATTGATTCGGCCTGTGAGCTTATTGACTTTTTAAGATTCAACGTTCAGTATATGACAGAGATTTATGCCGAGCAACCAGAATCTACTTCCGCAGCCTGGAACCGAATTGAATACCGTCCATTGGAAGGTTTTATTTATGCAATCACTCCTTTCAACTTTACAGCTATTGCCGGAAACCTTCCCGCAAGCGCCGCATTGATGGGGAATGTTGTTGTATGGAAACCGAGTAACGCCCAAATATATTCCGCAAAAGTGATTATGGATGTATTCCGTGAGGCTGGTGTTCCCGCAGGTGTAATCAATATGGTTATGGGAGATCCTGCAATGATTTCGGACACGCTAATGGCGAGCCCAGATTTCAGCGGGGTTCACTTTACAGGTTCTACTGGTGTTTTTCAGGGAATTTGGAAAAAGATTGGTGATAACATAAAGAATTATAAAACCTATCCACGTATCGTTGGGGAAACCGGCGGAAAAGATTTCATTGTTGCGCACAAAACATCAAACCCTAAGCAAGTTGCAACCGCAATGGCTCGTGGTGCCTTTGAATATCAAGGTCAAAAATGTAGCGCCGCTAGCCGTTGCTATATTCCAAAAAGTATTTGGAAAGACGTCAAAGAATATTTGGTTGATGATATCCGCTCCTTCAAAATGGGAACTCCGGAAGATATGGGCAACTTCATAAACGCTGTTATTCACGAAAGCTCTTTTGACAAACTTGCAAGCTATATAGACCAAGCCAAAAAGGATAAAAATGTTGAAATAATTGCTGGCGGGAATTATGACAAAAGCAAGGGCTACTTTATTGAACCTACTGTAATTGTAACAAAAGATCCAAAATATACGACCATGTGTACTGAACTTTTTGGGCCTGTGCTTACCGTGTATGTTTATGACGACAATAAATGGGAAGAAACCTTGCATTTAGTTGATGAAACCAGTGAATACGCCTTAACGGGTGCTGTTTTCAGTGAAGATAGATATGCTTTGGAAGAAGCTGTGAAAATTCTTGAAAACGCTGCGGGTAATTTCTACATCAACGACAAGCCTACGGGAGCCGTAGTTGGTCAACAGCCATTTGGTGGTGCACGTGCAAGTGGAACCAATGATAAAGCTGGAAGCAAGCAAAACCTATACAGGTGGATTTCGCCAAGAATGGTGAAAGAGACTTTTGTTTCACCAACTGATTATAGATATCCATTCCTTGGATAAGACAGTGAGTGAATCTATAAAAAAACCCATCCTGAATATTCAGGATGGGTTTTTTGTTTAATATAAATTTTCGCTATTCGTATTGCTTGTTTTCTCCCACTTCAGCATGTTGTGAGTTTTTAGCCTCGTTATTTGCATTAACGACCATTACAATAACGCTTAAATTATCAACATTGTATTCGGAAGGAATTTCAATGCTATATTGTTTTTTGTATTCTGTATAGGCAGATGTATTGGCAATAGCATCACCAAAAATATCAGATAAAGAATTTCTAAGCGCATCGTTATGGACAAAATCTGGAATTGGATTACCGTGACCTTCCAATGGATGCCCAGAGGTATTGTTGAAATAATTTGTTTGGGCATAGATTATTCCACTTTCCACAAGATATACCACTAGTTTATCCCCAGCTTCAGAACCATTGGCATACATTACCTTTGTATCAATCGTCAAGTTAGAACCAGTCATTTTTGAATCAATGGCAATAGAAAGATTTGTTTCGTTACCAGCCATAGCTAGTACATCTTCTTTTTTATAAGGATCGAGCCATTTTTGTGTACGGTTTAAACGTGCTTGTGGAAGTCCACCTATTCCAAATTCATCTTTTAAAATTTCAACATCATCAAAATGCATAGGGTCAGGCAGCGTAGATCCTGTTTCGTGAATGGCTACAACCGAAATATGGTTTGTTGCCGCTTTAACGGTGTCAATTGCAAGTGCAACGGCTGGACAGAAACCACACCATGTACCGGTATAGTCTTCTACAACTACTTTTCTTTTTGGCGTGTAAACGGAGAAGTTTTTGACCGGAGTGCTATAGCTTTCATTATCTACCATGTATTCGGCATAGACTTCAAAACTTCCATCAGTTGCTGAGTTATATGTAAACCCTGAAATTACATTTCCGTTTACATAAAAAGTAGCTTCTGAAGCAGTATCATCACCATTACTATCGAGCAAACCAAATGTTATGGTTTGATTTTTCATTGCTCTAGGAAAATCAATTGTCAAGGCTCGTTCGGTTGGCGCAAGCACTTCAAAATTAAGAATGTTACTAGTAATATCATTATAAACGGCTTTAACCGCATAAGTGAAAATTTACTTGAAAAAATTGCTATTTACCCAAATCCTGCTAGCACAGTTCTAAATATAAATAATGCCAAGAGTGCAGATATTCAGGTATTTGACATATTGGGAAAAACGATTTTTTCACAAGAAAATATTTCTGTAAACGAGCGAATTAATGTTTCAAACCTAGAAAATGGAACGTATTTCATCAAAATTTCTATGGATAATGCAGTAATAACCAAGAAATTCTTGATTTTTAAATAGACCCTATAAATTACATTTTTGAAAAACCCCGATTTGTTCGGGGTTTTTTATTACTTTAAAATAAAAAATTCCGTTATGAAATGCCCAGAAACAAATTGTTAACCCACCGAAGATGAATAATGCGGGCATTCCATCTTCCGCTTTATCAAATATTTTACACAGATGAAATATACTATTAAAAATGAAAGGGTAGTTTTCAACGATCACTACAAAATGGTAAAAGCCAAAGTAACCTATGATACATTTCGGGGAAATAAAATAGAAACAGAAAGATTAGCTTTTGAAAGAGGAAATTCCGTTGCTATTGTACTTTTGGAAAAGGAGACAGAAAGTATATTATTAACCAACCAATTCCGTTACCCCAGTTGTAAAAACAATGATGGCTGGCTTTTGGAAATACCCGCAGGTTCTTTGGAAGAAAACGAAAAACCAGAGGATTGTGTACGACGTGAAGTCTTGGAGGAATTGGGGTATAGATTGGCTTCCGCAACTTTACTACATACCTTTTATACATCACCCGGAGCTTCAACCGAACGTATTTTCTTATACTATTCCGAGGTTTCAGCAAAAGATAAAATTGAAAAGGGAGGTGGAAATTCCGAAGAAGATGAAGACATTCAATTGGTAAAAATTCCCGTTGCGGAAATAACTTCAAAAATTTCTAAAATGAAAGATGCAAAAACAATACTTGCACTACAGTGGTATTTGCTCAATAAGATTTCTTCTTAAAATTTCAACTGGAAAAAATCAACCTTTAAATTTTAGGGGTAAATGCACTACACTTTTGGATTCAAAAAAGTCTTCCTCAAAATAATCGCTCAATGGAAAAACAGTTGCGGTTGCATAAACTTTTAACTCTTCAGTCAAATCGCCTCCCTTTAAATACAAGATTCCGTTTCTGCGTTCGTGCAGGCTTTTTTTGGTAATTTTGCCATTAATCCAATGGACAAAGGTTTCCATTTGGGCGACGGCACGGCTCACGATAAAATCATACTTGCCCGAAACAGTCTCCACTCGGGCATTTGTAGTCTTTACGTTTTGTAGTTGCAGGCCAGCAACCACTTCTTCCACTACCTTTATTTTTTTTCCAATACTGTCAACCAAATGAAACTGTACTTCTGGAAATAAAATAGCCAGCGGGATACCCGGAAAACCACCGCCCGTACCCACATCCAATATTTGTGAGCCGGGAAGAAAAGCTTGAATTTTTGCAATCCCTAAAGAATGTAATACATGCCGAAGGTAAAGTTCTTCAATATCTTTTCGTGAAACCACATTTATTTTAAGGTTCCAATCCTCATAAAGTGCCTGTAACTGCTCAAATTGTTGCTTTTGAATTTCGGTTAAGTTTGGAAAATATTTTAATATGAGTTCCATAATTTAATTTAAGAGGCAAAAGTATGTTATCTTTGTGAAAATTATGATTTTGAATCTCTCGATTTTCACAAAAGATAATTATTTTTGTGCTTTTCGCAGTAAAAATCCCCAGTTAATATATATATTTTGACGTATACAAACTTAAATTTTTCCAGAGTTGACAGTGCTAAATTTTTCAGAACCCTAAATAGGCGTGTGAATGATTACTTTAAGGAAAATAATATAGCTAGAACTGGCAACTGGAAGCTTCACTTGAAAACTATTGTGATGTTTTCATTATACCTTACCCCCTACTTTCTTTTGCTAACATTGGATTTTCCAGGGTGGGCCCAATTACTTTTTACCATAATTATGGGCGTTGGTATGGCTGGCGTGGGAATGAATGTGATGCACGATGCTAATCACGGTTCCTATTCCTCAAAAAAGTGGATCAATAAGGTAATGGGTGGCAGTATGTATATCCTTGCTGGAAATGTTTATAATTGGCAAGTGCAGCACAACGTTTTGCACCACACTTATACAAACATCCACGGCCACGACGAAGATTTGGAAGCGGGAAGAATTCTTCGTTTTTCCAAACATTCAAAATGGCACAGGTTTCATAAATTCCAACATTGGTACAGCATTTTCTTTTATGGTCTTTTAACCTTCAATTGGGTTTTAACTACAGACTTTTTTCAGACGAAAAGATATTTGGCACGTAAACTTTCCTATGGAAAACTTCCCAAACCCGTAACACAGTGGAGTATCTTGGTCATTACCAAAATGATTTATGTGTCGCTTTGGATAGTTATCCCTATTCTTTTTTTCAATATTGTTTGGTGGAAAATTTTGCTAGGGTTCTTTATAATGCATTATGTTGCAGGACTAATCTTGAGTATTGTTTTTCAACTTGCGCACGTGGTAGAGGATACAGAAATAATGCTTCCGGACGATAGTGGTACAATGAAAAACACTTGGGCAATCCATCAACTTTTTACTACTGTGAATTTTTCAACGAACAATAAAATTGTCAATTGGTACACAGGGGGCTTGAACCATCAAGTGGAGCATCATATTTTTCCAAATATTAGCCACATTCACTACAAGAATATTTCAAAAATTGTGAAAAGCACAACCAAGGAATTTAATTTACCTTACAAAGAATATAAAACTACACGCAAGGCTATTATTGCACATTTCAGGCACTTAAAAGAAATGGGGCTAAAACCTGCAGTACCCGCTTAATTATTATGGACAACAGACTTTCAAAACGTGTGAATGAGATGGCCACGTCTGCCACTCTGGCAATGGCAGCCAAAACAAGAGAACTAAAGGAACAAGGCATAGATATTATTGGTTTAAGTCTGGGAGAGCCAGATTTTCCAGTTCCTGAATTCATAAAAGATGCCGCTATTCAGGCCATTAAAGATAATTATCATTCCTATACGCCAGTTGACGGTTATGGTGATTTAAAAAAAGCCATTATTACAAAATTTAAAAGGGACAATAACTTAGAATATAAACCTTCCCAAATTGTTGTTTCTACTGGCGCTAAGCAATCATTGGCAAATTTGACAATGGTACTTTTGGATGAAGGCGATGAAGTGTTATTGCCTGCACCCTATTGGGTAAGTTATGCAGACCAATGTAAGGTAGCTGGAGGTATTCCGAAGGAGATCCCTACTTCAATAGAAACAGATTTTAAGGTAACGGCAGAGGCACTCGAAGAAGCAATTACCCCAAAAACCAAAATGATAATTTATAGCTCCCCTTGCAATCCAAGCGGCTCGGTTTACAGTAAAAAGGAGCTTAGAAAGCTAGCTGATGTATTGGTAAAGTATCCAGACATTATCGTAATCAGTGATGAAATTTACGAACATATCAATTTTAGTGGCGGTCACGCTTCTATGGCAGAATTTGATGATATGTTCGATCGTACTGTAGTAGTAAACGGCGTTTCCAAAGCATTCTCTATGACTGGTTGGCGCATCGGTTACATTGGCGGCCCAGAGTGGATTGCCAGAGCTTGCAACAAAATGCAAGGACAAGTAACCAGTGGCGCTAATGCCATTGCACAAAGAGCTGCGATTACTGCCTTAGAAAATCCACCTAGCAAGATTCAATTTATGGTAGATGCCTTTAAGGAGAGAAGAAAGTTGATATTGGGTCTACTTTCAGAAATTGAAGGTTTTAAAACCAACGAACCCGAAGGTGCTTTTTATGTATTTCCCGATGTTTCCTATTTCTTTGGAAAAACATTGCGGGGCAAAAACATAAACACTGCTTCTGATTTTTCATTATATCTTTTAGAGGAAGCCAAAGTAGCGACCGTAACCGGTGAAGCCTTTGGAGATCCAAACTGTATTCGCCTATCTTATGCAGCTTCAGAAACGGAAATAAAAGAAGCTATGCGACGGATTAAGGAAGCTGTAGCTTAATCTATTTAAAAAACGGGATTGGTTAAAGTTACTCAATCCCGTTTTCATTTTACAATTTATCAGTACTTTAGACGCTTATATTTTTTTAATTTAATCCCTATCATTAATAATGAAAACTAAAATTACCTTAATTCTATTTTTCTTTGCCCTTATCTTTAACGTGCAGGCTCAGGAAAAAACTAATGCTACTTATGTTGGTACCGTGGGCTCTGTAGAGCACGTACCATCTATTGCTTCACAAACCGATTTGGCTCCCGCAAGAGTTAAAGAACAAGTCATGCAAGACGGAAGGGCTTCAAGAAATTTAATCATCCCCGGAAAAGACCCACAGATAGAAGATGATTATTTCAAAAGAAATCCAGATAAAATGGAGCAAGTGCTTAGCGGAAGAGCCCCTACACTTGTTTTTGATGCGGCTCAATCAAGTTCGCAACCCACAGACCCGTCGATCGGAGTAGGACCAAATCACGCCGTTGTGGTATTTAATACTGGGTTCAGAATTTTTGACAAAAGTGGTAACCCACTTACTGGACAAATATCTCCAAATCCTACAATTTTCCCTAACGGAGGATGTTGCGACCTTACCATTTCATATGACAATGCCGCCGATAGATGGGTTATGACCTTTTTAGGCAACGGTGCCCAAATTGCTATATCTGATGGACCTGACCCCGTAAATGACGGCTGGTATGTTTATACTATTCCTCAAATTAATGACTACCAAAAGCTTTCAGTTTGGAGCGATGGTTATTATATGACAGATAATACTTCGGCCACTAACAAAATTTACGCGATGGAGCGAACTAAAATGCTAGCTGGTGATCCTACTGCACAAATAATTGGTTTTCCCCTTCCCGGAATTGTAACTAGTGGTTTTTACAGTCCTCAAGCCTTGAATGTAACCAATGACAATCTTCCAGCTGCTGGAGGTTTGCCTATTGTTTATTTACAAGATGATGCTTGGTCTGGAGTTTCTCAAGATCACGTAAAACTTTGGACGGTAGATGTTAATTGGGCAAGTCCAGGAAGTTCTACCATTTCTGCACCCGTGGAACTAACTACCACTCCTTTTATCTCAGTTTTTGACGGCGGAAGTTTCTCTAATTTAGCACAACCTGGCGGAGGTGCTGACATTGATGCACTACAAGCTACAATCATGAACCAGGCGCAATTCAGAAAGTTTGGAGGCCACAATTCTGCAGTTTTTAATTTCGTTGTTGATACCGATGCATCAGGAGGAGAGCTGGCTGGAATACGCTGGTTTGAACTAAGACAACCTGGAGACGGACAGCCTTGGTCAATTTATCAAGAGGGCACCTATACTTCCCCAGACGGAAAACACGCATGGCACGCCAGTATGATGATGGACGTACAAGGAAATATTGGGATGGGTTATACCGCTATGGCAGGACCAACAACACCTGACCCAACTACCAAAAGAGTTAGCTCATACTATACCGGACGATATGCAAGTGACCCTTTAAACACAATGACAATCTCCGAAGAATTGATTGCAGCCGGAAACCAAAACATTCCTGGACTTCGCTATGGCGATTATAGCAAAATTGATTTGGATCCTTCTAACGATAAAGAATTTTGGTTTATCAATGAATATATGAATAGTGGGAGAAAAGATGTAGTTGGGGTTTTCCAAATTGCACCTAATTTTAATGATGACATAGGAGTTGTAAGTATCGACTCACCAGTAACCGGAACACTTTCAAATAGTGAAACTGTAACTGTCACCATTTTTAACTATGGACAAAATAGTGCTTCAAACTTTCCTGTAACTTTTCAGGTAGATGGTGGTGCAGTTATTTCAGAAACTTTTACCGGAACCATTGCATCAGCCGCAACGGCCCAGTACACTTTTACCGCTACCGCAAACTTGGGCACAGTGGGTCAAACTTATACCATTGTAGCAGAAACCAATTTAGCTGGTGACGAAGACACAACAAACGATGCCAGAACAAAAATGGTTACCTACTTAGAGCCAAATGATATTGGGGTGAGCGCCATTACATCTCCCGTTTCGGGCACTGACCTTACTGGTACAGAAGACATAGTGGTTACCATTACAAACTTTGGGGGTGAACCTCAGTCAAATTTTGATGTTTCCTATGATTTGGAAGGAACCGTTGTTACCGAAGTATTTGCTGGACCTTTGGCCGGAAACGATTCTGCATCATATACTTTCTCACAAACTGGGGATTTCTCTGCTTTGGGAACTTATAATTTAAGTGCTTACACAACTTTACCTAATGACAGCGATACTTCAAATGACATGACCTCTGTGATTATTACAAAACAGAATTGTCAACCAACGGGCGACTGTACGTTTGGGGATGGATTCCAACTTTTCAATGTTACAGATATAAATAATCCTTCAGCTTGTGAAGGCTATGGTGACTTCACAGATCTTATTGCTGGAATGGAAGCAGACACTACCTATGACCTTACAATAACTACAGGTTACGGAGATCAGTTTATCCGCGTTTGGATAGATTTTAATGACGATTTTGTTTTCACCAATGATGAAACCGTTGTAAATAACGTAGAAGTGGCTTCTGGTCAAGGTTCCGGAAATTACACTATAACAACAGATCTTGTTGTTCCTGCAGGAGTGCCATCTGGCCAGCATTTAATGCGTGCCAAAACTAACTGGAATGCTCCCGTACCAGATGACGCTTGTGAGGAAACCAACTTTGGAGAAACAGAAGATTATTCTGTACAAATTGGAACCGTGGGCGTTACAGACAATATTTTTGACGAAAATGGCTTAACAATATTGTCGTTGGATAATAACAAATTTGACGTTAGCTTAAAAACGGTGAATTATACCGAATCCATGAACCTTTCGGTTTACAACACTTTGGGACAGCGATTGTTGTTCAAAAAACTGGAAAATAACGGTAACGGATACAACTATAAACTTGACATGAGCTATGTAGCCACAGGCGTTTATTTAGTTCGCGTTGGAAATAAAGAAAACGGAAGAATAAAACGAATCATCGTTAAATAATACCACAGTATATATTTTTTTGAATAACCCAAAGTACAAATTGTGCTTTGGGTTTTTTCATGAAATCAATTCCTGTATTTTTACAGAAAAACATACAATGGCGAAAATTTTACTATTGGGAAGCGGAGAATTAGGTAAAGAATTTACAATTGCTGCCAAAAGAATTGGGCAAACCGTTATAGCGGTTGATAGTTATGAGAATGCACCCGCCGCCCAGATAGCAGATATTTCAGAAGTAATAAATATGCTCGACGGAAATGCTTTGGATGCCCTTGTTGAAAAACACAAACCAGATTACATAGTTCCAGAGATTGAGGCCATTCGTACCGAACGTTTTTATGAATATGAAAAGCAGGGTTACACAGTAATTCCTTCCGCAAAAGCGGCAAATTTCACAATGAACAGAAAATCCATTCGCGATTTGGCTGCAAAGGAATTGGGTCTAAAAACTGCCAATTATCGCTACGCAACCTCAGGCGAAAGTCTTAAAAATGCGGTTTCAGAAATTGGGATGCCCTGTGTTGTAAAACCTTTAATGTCTTCCAGCGGAAAGGGCCAAAGTACTATTAAAACAGAAGCCGATATTGAAAAGGCTTGGAAGTATTCGCAAGAAGGATCGCGCGGTGATGTTGCTGAAGTAATTGTGGAGGCATTTGTAAATTTCAATTATGAAATAACATTGCTCACGGTAACGCAGCGCAGCGGAAAAACGCTGTTTTGTCCGCCCATTGGTCACCGGCAAGAACGCGGTGATTATATGGAAAGCTGGCAGCCTGCCCCTATGAGAATTGACATTTTAAATGAAGCGCAACAAATGGCCGAAAAAGTAACTACTGCCTTAACGGGCTGCGGTATATGGGGTGTTGAGTTTTTTGTGGCAGATGACGGTGTATATTTTTCAGAACTTTCACCAAGACCGCACGATACAGGTATGGTAACGCTTGCAAAAACACAGAATTTCAATGAGTTTGAATTACATCTCCGCGCGGTGCTTGGGTTTCCTATTTCAGAAATTACTCAGGAACGCATTGGAGCGAGCGCTGTAATTTTAGCTGCCGAAAATTCTGAAAACCCAACATTTGACGCACTTGAAACCGTAGCTGCTTCACCAAAAACAGATTTCAGGATTTTTGGCAAACCTACTTCTCGCCCTTTTCGAAGGATGGGGGTTGTTTTAACACACGATAATCTAGATGGCGATATTTCAGAAGTAACCGAAAAGGCCAAAAAGTTAGCGAGTCAAATAAAGGTCGTTTCAGAATAAATCTGAAGTTTTTAAAACTATCTATTTCTCCAGAAAAAAGGTGTTAATAGAATAAGTACGGTAAATAATTCCAACCTACCTATAAGCATCAAAAAGCTAGACCACCATTTTGCGGGAGCAGGTAGCGATGCGTAATTATCTACGGGTCCAAGATCACCAAGTGCCGGCCCCACATTCCCTAATGTAGATGCAGCACCACCGAGCGCTGTTTTAAAATCCAACCCTAACCAAGAAAAAACTAAGGTTCCTATTATAAAGGACAGCATATAAAGGATGAAAAAACCAAGAATATTAAAAACAATGGGCTGTGGTACCGCCTTACTATTATAACGTACCGGCAAAATAGCATGCGGGTGAAGGGTTCTTTTAAATTCAAGTACGCCATTTCTTATCATTATCAAGTGGCGCATCACTTTAATCCCCCCAGCGGTAGAGCCAGCGCATCCTCCCAAAAACATCATTCCAAAAAAGAAGATTGTTAAAAACGGAGTCCAAAGTGTGTAATCAGCACTTACAAAACCCGTTGTGGTAATTATAGTAAGAACTTGAAACAGCGCATGGCGAACTGCACTTTCAAACTGTCCCCAGACCATAGGGTGGGCTATGCTGGAAAATGTTACATCTGCTTCAAAGTAAATTAATAAAGAAGCAACAATTGTGAGCCCGATAATAAGTGCGGAATACATTTTAAACTCTTCATCCTGAAATATTTTTTGAAATTTTCGCTTAAAGGCAAAATAGCTCAAAACAAAATTACTACCTGCCAAAAACATAAATGTGATAATAATGTACTGCACCATTGGGTTGTCATTCCAATATGCTACGCTGGCATTTTTTGTTGAAAATCCACCTGTACTCAATGTTGCCAGAGAATGGTTTATAGCATCAAAAAAACTCATTCCGGCAAGTTTCAACAAAACCGTTTCTGCCAAAGTATAACCTACATATATCAACCATAGTCTTTTTGCGGTATCGGTTATTCGTGGATGTAGTTTGTCTCCGCCAGGGCCGGGAGCTTCAGCTGCAAAAAGCTGCATACCTCCAATTCCCAAGAGGGGTAAAATAGCAATCGCCAAAACGATTATACCCATACCTCCAATCCAATGGGTAATGCTGCGCCAAAAAAGCACCCCGTAAGGAATACTTTCAATATCGGTCAAAATAGATGCACCCGTTGTGGTATAACCACTCATTGTTTCAAAAAAGGCATTGGTGAAACTTGGGATTGCTCCAGTAAAAATATAGGGCAGCGTACCGATAAGTGCCATAAAAATCCACCCAAAAGTTACAATTATATAGCCTTCGCGCTTTTGGATTTCCTTGCGGTGGTTTTTTGTTAAAAACATGATAGTACCCCCAACACCCAAGGCAACTGTTCCGGCCAATAGCATTTCTTTAAGCACGCCATCTTTATAATACCAGCTTACTATAGAGGACAGCAACATAAAACCACCATTCACCATGAACAAAAGCCCCATTAAGTGTGAAATGATTTTATAGTTAAGCTTGGTAATTGAATTCATTATATAAAGAGCTTTTCAACCTTTCCTATGGATTGCGGTAGGCAACAAACCACTACTCTATCACCGTTTTTAATTTCAAAATCGCCCAATGCTATAATTCCTTCACCGTTTCTTACTACACCTCCAATAATAGCCGAAATCGGAAAATCCAAATCCTTGATTTTTTTGTTGCACACTTTGGAATGTGAATAGACCACAAACTCCAAAAGTTCTGCATTCATATTGTTGAGCTTCGTCATAGCCACGACTTCCCCTCTGCGTACATAGCGAAATATATTATTGGCTGCCAATAATTTTTTGTTGATGAGCGTATCGATACCAATGGAATGTGAAAGTTGAAAATAGTCCATATTTTCTACCAAAGCGATTGCTTTTTTAACCCCTTTTGACTTAGCTACCAAACAAGACATAATATTGGTTTCGCTGTTTCCGGTAACAGCTATGAAAGCGTCCATATCTTCAATGGACTCTTCATTTAATAAATCTACATTTCGGCCATCGCCATTAATTACAAGACATCCGGGGATATCATCTGCAATTTCAAAAGCCTTGTCTTTACTACTTTCAATAAGCTTTACATTAAAGCGGTTCTTGCAAAGATCTTTTGCGGTTTTATAACCAATCTTGCTTCCGCCGAGAATCATTACATTCTTTATTTCTTGTTTACTTTTTCCAGAAAGTTTAAAAATTTGGTCATCTCCTTTTTCTATCGTTGTAAAATAAACTTGGTCACCTTCCTTAAACTGAGTATCTCCGCGAGGAATTATTGTGTATTGTGTGCCAAAACGCTGCAACGCAATTGGCACAAATTGTAATTCGGGATATACAACCGCCATTTCCTTTACGGATTTTCCAACAAATGCCGAAGTACGCGAAAGGCTTAACCCAATCATGGTCAATGCGCCATCTTCAAATTCATAACTATCGTTAAATGCGCTTTGACTCAGCAGGAGTTCAATTTCATTTGAAGCCAAAGATTCTGGGGAAATCAATTCGTCTATTCCAAATTTCGCAAATCCCACTTCATCTTTTCCATCAATAAATTCGGTATTTGAAATTCTGGCAATAGTACGTTTTGCACCCAATTGTTTGGCGAGCACACAAACAGTAATATTGGTGGTTTCGCTTGAAGTTACCGCAATGACCAAATCGGTCTCATCTACTCTTGAATCTTTCAAAACCGCAATAGATGTGGAATCTCCCCTAACTACCCGAATATCTAAATGTGTATCTGCATGGGCCAAGGCCTCTCGGCTAGTGTCAATAAGTGTAATGTTTTGCGATTCAAAAGACAGCAATTTCGCAAGGTGAAACCCCACTTCGCCAGCACCGGCAATGATGATTTTCATTGAACTATTATTTAGGCTTTAAAATAAACAGTGCAAAGATATAGAAATAAAAGGCACTGAAGGACAAATCATTTTTGATGAATAAGCTAGGGCAAAAGTCTGAAACTTAAACAAAGTTGACAACACCTCTTAAAAAATATGTAGTTTTGCAAGCGCAATTTTATGGAAAAGAAAATAACACCCTATAAGGATTCTTCGGAAGGAAAAAAGAAACAGGTTGAACAGATGTTTGATACTATTTCTGAAAATTATGACGGGCTAAACCGTGTAATTTCGTTGGGCTCTGATGTAAAATGGCGAAAAAAGGTCATTAAAATGGTTGCTGATAAAAATCCGAGAACCATTCTTGATATCGCCACAGGTACTGGCGACCTGGCTATTCAATTTGCCGAAAAGACTTCTGCTGAAAAAATAGTAGGTTTGGACCTTTCCGAAGGAATGCTTTCCGTTGCCCGCAAAAAGGTTTCAGGGAAGAAAATTTCAGAAAAAATTGAATTTGTACAAGCAGATTCCGAAGCATTGCCATTTGAAGACGATACCTTTGACGCCATCACGGTTTCTTTCGGGATACGAAACTTTGAAAACCTTGAAAAAGGGCTTTCCGAAATTTTTCGCGTACTGAAAAAAGGGGGCATTTTTGTTATTTTGGAAACTTCTGTGCCTTCCAAATTTCCTTTTAAACAAGGCTATTATTTTTATTCAAAAAATATTTTGCCGCTGGTAGGCAAGATGTTTTCAAAAGACAAAGTGGCTTATAAGTATTTAAGCGAAAGTGCCTCTGTATTTCCACATGGTGAAGCACTCAACAATATTTTACGCAAAATTGGGTTTAATGAAGTGAAAAATAAACCACAAACTTTTGGTGTGGCAACCATCTATAATGCTACTAAATAATTTATGAAGAAGCTTTTTTTTGTACTAGCCGTTTTATGTATTGCAAACACCGCAAACGCGCAGTGGTTTTTCAACAAGGAGCGTTTGGCCAATTTGGAAAACTTTGATAAAAAACGTTTTTCGTGGGGCTACTTTTTGGGATTCAACAGCTATGATTTTAAAATAGATTATAAAGACCAGTATGCTGATGACAATACAGATATTCAGGTGGAACGTTCTGCCGGTTTCAACGTGGGGCTTATTGGCGATATGCGTATTAACGAATATTTAAACCTGCGGTTGGAACCAGGGCTTTACTTTACGCAGCGAAACCTTAATTTTCCTGGCTTTACGGAACAAAAGGATTATTTGCGCGAAGTGAAATCAACCTATATTCACGTGCCTTTGCTGCTGAAGGTTTCAACCAAGCGATTGAACAATATAAAACCCTTCATTATTGGTGGGGTTTCCACTTCACTGAACCTTTCCAGCAATGAGAAAAACCCAGAGGACAACGAACAGGGGAAATTCCGGATGACGAAGAGCACCAACTATTACGAACTTGGCTTTGGGATTGATTTCTATCTTTATTACTTTAAATTCACACCTTCAATCCGTGGTGTTTTTGCTATGAGCGATGAACTGGTGCCCGACGATGATCCAAACAGTCCGTGGACCGGCAACATTGATAAACTAGCCACTCGAGGAATTTTTATAAACTTCACATTTCAATAAATCTTCGGAATTCGCTTAAAAGAATGGCAGTAGCCGTTGCCACGTTAAGGCTTTCGGTTTTTTGGAACTTTCCGAAACGCGGAATGGTTATTTTATGGGGTATTTTCTGAATTATTTCTTCTGAAATTCCATTTGCCTCATTTCCCATTACAAGGATACCATCTTTCGGAAGTTTTTCGCAATAGATATTTTTACCATCCATAAATCCTCCGAAAATGGGCAAATTGGTTTTTTCCAGGTATTCGGAAAGTGAAATATAATGCACTTGCACCCGTGCCAAGGAGCCCATCGTGGCCTGTACCACTTTTGGGTTAAAACAATCTGTAGTATCTTCGGAACAAACTAACTGTTGTACTCCAAACCAATCGCAAAGCCGGATAATAGTTCCCAAGTTTCCTGGATCGCGCACAGCATCCAGGGCTACGATCAAACCTTTGGTCTGTAATGTTTTTGGCTGCGGAATTTTAAAAAGCGCCAACGATGAATTCGCCGTTTTCAGAAAACTTATTTTTTTAAGTTCTGTCTCGGTAACGTAAAAATGGTTTTCGGCAGTAATTTCAGAAGTATTTGTTGAAAAAAGGGAATGAAGTTCCATATTTTCGTTCAATAACTCGTCTATTACTTTTGGTCCTTCGGCTACAAAAAGACCATTTTGGCTGCGGTATTTTTTCTGTTGCAGACTCGTTATTAATTTTGTTTGACTTTTGCTGACCAAAATATAGTATTTTTGAAATTGAATTAAAACACACACTTGAAGCGCGACCTCACAAAAATATCACTATTTATAGTATTAATGAGCTTGTTTTTTTCCTGCAATGCCGTAAAAAGAGTTCCAGAAGATAAATACCTGCTCACCGAAAATATAATTTTGGTAGATAGCGTTAAAATTAAAGATGCGGGAGTATACAGCCAGCTGGCGCAAAAACCCAATACTTCCATCCCATTGATAGGGATACCATTAGGGCTGCACATTTATAATTTGGCAGATCCACAACCAGATTCCACATATTACCGATGGCTTCACAAAAACCCCAAAAGAGAGGAACGACTCATTAAACTTCTTTCAAAAAAACAGGTAGACCAGATTGACAGCAGTTATGTTGGGTTTAATGAATGGCTTCAAAAATCCGGGGATGCTCCTGCCATTATTGACGAACAAAAAATTCAGAAATCCATGGAACGCCTTAAGCGGTGGTATGCGAGCTATGGATATTTTAATGATGAAGTGGATTATAAAATTGAACCTAACGAGAAAAAGAAAAAGCGTGCAAAGGTTACTTATTTTGTAAAAAAGCATCAGCCCTATTTTGTGGGTGATTCAATCGTTGAAAAAATAAGTTCACCAGTAGTAGATTCCCTTTTTCAGGATACAAAAAGTAAATCATTTATAGTTTCTGGTAAACAATACACAGCAAATGATTTTGTAAATGAACGCGACCGCCTCACAATTCAATTTAGAAATTCAGGACTCTATCATTTTGAACAGGAATATGTAGGTTTTGAGGCAGACACTGTAAACACAGGCCATAAAGCCAACATCACTTACATAATCCCAGACCGAAAAATAACACAGGGCGACAGCACCTATACGGTACCTTTTAAAGTTCACAGTATTAAAGAGGTTCGAATTGTGACCGATTACTCCTATGAAAACCGTGATGCTACCTTCCAGGATTCAATAAGTTATAATGGATATAAATTGTTCAGCTATGGCAAGATGCGGTTTCGCCCTAAGGCTATCACAGATGCCATTTCAATCATTCCCGGAAATATTTATAAGGACATTGATAGAAAATTGACATACAACCAAATAAGTGATCTTCGCATTTTTAAGTATCCAAACATTAGTTATTCGGAAGTAGCGGCAGATTCCACAGGAAGGTTGCTCAACTCTACTATTCTACTCAGTCCCCGCGATCGGTTTACACTTGGGGTTGATTTTGATGCATATACATCTACTATTCAGCAGTTCGGAATTAGTTTCAGCGGAAATATGATTTTCAGGAATATTTTTCGCGGAGCGGAAATCCTTGAAATTTCTGGCCGTGGAAGTCTTGGCTCATCTAAAGATGCCGCGGACAGCGAAAGCAAGTTTTTTAATATTTCAGAATTTGGCGGTGACGTAAAACTCACTTTCCCCCGGATAATTTTTCCTATCAACACTGAAAAACTGATACCCAAATATATGTCTCCCTCAACAAGCGTTAGTTTTGGTGCCAGTTTGCAGAATAACATTGGTTTGGATAGACAAACTATAAGCGGAATTTATAATTATCGCTGGAAACCTTCAAAAATTCTAACATATCAGGTAGATTTATTAAACCTGCAATATGTAAGAAATTTAAATGTTGAGAATTATTACAATGTTTACAAAAGTTCTTATAACAGGCTTAATGAAATTGCGCAAAGCTTGAACTATGATTTCAATAACCCAAACACCAATCCAACGCTTGAAATTCCTGACGAAACAGAAGATTTCATTTTAGATGTTTTGAACCAAAATATAGCTGCAGATACCGATACATTTGATGAAGTTTTAAGTATTGCAGAACGACAAGCAAGGCTTACAGAAAACAATTTGATTTTTGCCTCAAACATAACATTGACTAGAGACACACGGGAAAATATCAATGACAATAATTTTTCACGGTTGCGTCTAAAACTAGAATCTGCAGGAAACGTATTATCCGGAATTTCAAGTCTTGCCGGATCCCAAAAAAATTCCGCAGGAAATTACAGGGCCCTGGGAGTAGTTTATTCACAATATATTAAACCGGAGATTGAGTATATTAAACACTGGGATTTAGACGGAAAAAATATAATTGCCGTTCGCGCTTTTGGAGGCATAGCCATTCCATACGGAAACAGTAACAGTATACCCTTTACACGAAGTTATTTTGCTGGTGGAGCAAATGATAACAGGGGCTGGAAAGCTTATGACCTTGGCCCGGGAAGCAGCGGTAGTATTCTGGACTTTAACGATGCAAACTTCAAACTTGCATTTAATGCAGAATATCGATTCACAATTTTGGGCGATTTTAAAGGCGGTCTGTTTGTGGATGCGGGTAATATTTGGAACGTGCTGGATAATATTGATGATGAAGCCTCTGTATTTAACGGGATTGCAGATTTAAAGGAAATTGCAGTCGCAACGGGGATCGGTTTGCGATATGATTTCGGCTTTTTTGTATTCCGATTTGATGTAGGATTTAAAACCCACAATCCCGGAAACCCTATCGGCGAACGGTGGTTTACAGACTATAGTTTCCGTAAGGCTGTTTACAACATAGGCATCAACTATCCCTTCTAAACCATATAAATTTGTTATTTTTGCTTGCTAAACAATAATAATCATGAGCCACGGAATTGTACCCGGTGTAGCAACCGGAAAAGAAGTTCAAAAAATACATAATTACGCAAAAGAGAAAGGTTTTGCTATGCCCGCCGTAAATGTTGTGGGTTCTGATAGCGTTAATGCCGTTATGGAAACTGCTGCCGCATTGAATTCCCCCGTTATTATCCAATTCTCAAACGGTGGAGCACATTTTAATGCAGGAAAAGGCCTTTCAAACGAAAACGAAAAAGCCGCTATTGCAGGTGGTGTGGCAGGCGCTAAGCACATTCACGAACTTGCAAAAGTTTATGGGGCTACTGTAATTCTTCACACAGACCATTGCGCCAAAAAATTACTTCCGTGGATTGACGGATTACTGGATGCAGGTGAAAAGTTTTACAAAGAAACCGGAAAACCGCTTTACAGCTCACATATGATAGATCTTTCCGAAGAGCCTATTGAAGAAAATATTGAAATTTGCAAACGCTATTTGGAACGTATGAGCAAAATGGGGATGACCCTTGAAATTGAATTGGGCATCACCGGAGGCGAAGAGGATGGCGTCGATAATACGGGAGTAGATTCATCCAAACTTTACACCCAGCCCGATGAAGTTGCATATGCTTACGCAGAACTTTCAAAAATAAGTGATCAGTTCACAATAGCTGCGGCCTTTGGAAATGTACACGGCGTTTACAAACCTGGAAACGTAAAGTTGACTCCCATTATTCTTAAAAACTCACAGGAGTATGTTCAGAAAAAATTCAATACCGGACACAATCCAATTGATTTTGTTTTCCACGGCGGAAGCGGTTCGACTGTGGAAGAAATTCGTGAAGCTATAAGTTACGGAGTAATTAAAATGAACATTGACACCGATATGCAATTTGCGTTTACAGAAGGTGTACGTGATTATATGGTGAACAATTTGGAATATTTAAAAACCCAAATCGGGAATCCCGAAGGCGACGACCTTCCAAATAAAAAATACTACGATCCACGAAAGTGGCTTCGCGAAGGCGAAATCACATTTAAAAAAAGACTCGAACAAGCCTTTAAAGATTTGAACAACGTTAATACGCTATAAAGCTTCAATTGAAAATAAAAACATTAAATAAACAATAGTTTATGCCTTGGTTTAAAAGAACAAAAAAGGGAATTCAAACCCCAACCGAAGAAAAAAAGGACGTCCCGAAAGGACTGTGGTACAAATCGCCCACTGGAAAAATCGTAGATAGCGAAGAGCTTGAAAAAAATTATTACGTAAGTCCCGAAGATGGTTACCACGTGCGCATTGGAAGCAAAGAGTATTTTGAAATTCTTTTTGACGACAACAAATTTAAGGAGCTAGATAAAAATCTTACCTCAAAGGATACACTCAAATTTGAGGACAAAAAGAAATATACAGACAGATTAAAGGAAGCACAGGACAAAACGGGTCTTAAAGATGCTATTCGCTGTGCCGTTGGAAAATCCATGGGGGCAGATTTGGTTGTGGCCTGTATGGATTTTAGCTTTATTGGAGGTTCTATGGGAAGCGTTGTAGGCGAAAAAATTGCCCGCGCTGCAGATTATTCACTTAAAAAGAAAATTCCCCTACTCATAATTTCAAAAAGTGGCGGTGCCCGAATGATGGAAGCTGCACTCTCGCTGATGCAACTTGCCAAAACAAGTGTGAAACTTGCTCAACTAAGCGATGCGGGAATACCCTATATTTCATTGTGCACAGATCCAACAACGGGCGGAACTACCGCATCATTCGCAATGTTAGGAGATATAAACATTAGCGAACCTGGCGCATTGATAGGTTTTGCAGGACCGCGCGTAGTGCGCGATACTACAGGAAAGGAACTACCGGAAGGTTTCCAAACTGCTGAATTTGTACTGGAACACGGTTTCTTGGATTTCATTACCCACCGCCGAGATCTTAAAAGAAAAATAAATCTTTATTTAGATTTGGTTTTAAACAGACCACTTCGCGAAAAAACTGCATAAAAAAAGCTGCTCAATTCGAGCAGCTTTTTTTATTGAAAATAATTCAATCAATTCATTGTGAAAGGATACTCTTGGCCATTGTATATAAATATGGCCTGATTGTCACACTCGCCATCACCAAAATCTATTGCAGCGGTTACGCTATCCTGCGAAACTTCAAGCCTTCCGTCAACAACCCAACGACAGGCAGTTTTATAAACAAGTGTTTCGGTAACTTCACCACTTCTTTCAAAACCATTGGTAAATACAGTTTGCCAATTTCCGCTTACGTGGTATACATTGTCAAGCCACGTACCAGAACCAACACCTTCCACCCATTCGGAAACACGGGTTCCATTACGAGTACCCGTTACAGTAGTGTTCGGAAAACTCACTGTGATACTTTCGTTAACAGTAGATTGTGGATTATCATTTTGATTAGCTATTTCATACAGAATGCTTCCGCCACCGCTTACGCCGTTTCCATTGAAAACAAAGTCTTGAAAAGTATAATTTACGGTATATGTGCCGGAAACCAGGGGACCATATTCCAAAAGAATGCGTCCCGAAACCACATTCCCGTTATTTAAGGTGCAGGAATCGCCAAAATCCAAAAGGATGGTGAATACGTTTCCATCCATTCCCACAGTAATCTGCGTACAATTCGGGAACAGGGAGAATTCGGTAACGCCGCGCGACTCAGTTTCATTTTCCACAAAAGCCTGTTCTATAATGTTAAAGGTACCTTCGGCAACATTATCGGTTTTTGCGGCCCGCATGGAGTTTTCGGAAGAAAAATCTACCTGCTCTGTTTCATTACTTTCATCCTCGGAACAACTGGTGAAAAGGAAGGCTACCGCTACAAAAAAGGCCAGAAATAATTTAAAGGGGGTGGTTTTCATAAATTTACAAGTTTAGAGTTAGGTCCTAATAACGCTGAAAAGCATCTATTTGATATATTTTGAATTAATTTTATTCGAAACACTTCAATTTCAAAATCGATTTTGTACTTTTGCAACCTTGATTATCAAAATGGTAATCAGTACATAAAAATCATTTTAACAATATTGGCATGTATTTATCCCAAGAAGAAAAAGGAAAAATTTTCGCAAAACACGGAAAGTCCAAAACTGACACTGGTTCAGCAGAAGGACAAATTGCGCTATTCACGTACCGCATTGAGCATTTAACAAAACACCTTAAAGCAAACCACAAGGACTACAACACTGAGCGTTCTTTGGTAATGTTGGTAGGTAAGCGCAGGGCATTGTTGGATTATCTTATGAAAAAAGATATTCTTCGTTACCGTGCAATCGTTAAAGAATTAGGATTACGTAAGTAGTATTTTAAAGGGCTCTTACGAGCCCTTTATTTTTATATTTTTTTAGAATTTATTTCTGAAACACATAGAAAAGCTACCCTTAGGTTTTTCATTGGTCAACCACAACAACACAACAACACGCGACTGATAAACAGTCGTTGACCATTTTTAACCGTGCGCCCCTGGCGTACAAAATGAAAAACAAATGATACCTAAAGTATTTAGAGAGGTCATAGACCTAGGTGATGGAAGAGAAATTTCCATCGAAACCGGAAAATTGGCAAAACAGGCACACGGTTCTGTGGTTGTGCAATCCGGTAAATGTATGTTGCTATGTACCGTAGTTTCAAACTACAAACAGAGCGATGTTGATTTTCTACCTTTAACCGTAGATTATCGTGAAAAATTTGCTGCTTCGGGACGTTACCCTGGAGGTTTCTTTAAAAGGGAAGCAAGACCAAGTGATGGCGAAGTACTTACAATGCGTCTTGTGGACCGTGTATTGCGTCCACTTTTCCCAAAAGATTATCACGCCGAAACACAAGTGATGATTCAATTGATGAGCCACGATGAGGATGTAATGCCAGATGCAATGGCAGGTTTGGCGGCTTCTGCAGCTATCCAGCTATCCGACTTTCCTTTTGAATGTGCTATTTCTGAAGCACGTGTGGGAAGAATAGACGGCAAATTCATCATCAACCCAACCCGAGCCCAATTGGAGGAGTCTGATATCGATATGGTAATTGGCGCATCGGCTGATTCCGTAATGATGGTGGAAGGTGAGATGAAAGAAATTAGCGAAGAAGAAATGGTTGAGGCCATTAAATTTGCTCACGAACATATCAAAAAACAATGTGAGGCACAATTAAGATTGGCTGAAGCAGTTGGCAGAAAAGAAGTTCGCGAATACGAAGCAGAACGCGAGGATGAAGATTTGAAAAAGAAAATTCACGATATGGCTTACGATAAAGTGTATGCCGTAGCAAAATCTGCCTCTGCAAAACACGAAAGAAGCGCTTCATTTGATGCAATTAAAGAAGAAATAAAAGCTACTTTCTCAGAAGAGGAATTGGAAGATTTTGGAGATTTAATTTCAAAATATTATTACAAAGCAGAAAAAGCTGCTGTTCGCGATCTTACCTTAAACGAAGGTTTGCGCTTGGACGGAAGAAAAACAGACGAGATTCGCCCAATATGGTGTGAGGTTGATTACCTTCCTTCAACCCACGGTTCGGCTATTTTTACACGTGGTGAAACACAAGCTTTGGCAACCGTTACTTTGGGAACTTCTCGCGAAGCAAACCAAATTGACATGCCATCTTTTGAAGGCGAAGAGACTTTCTACCTTCACTACAACTTCCCTCCTTTCTCAACTGGTGAGGCCCGCCCAATTCGCGGTACTTCCCGTAGAGAAGTTGGTCACGGAAACTTGGCGCAACGCGCATTGAAAGGAATGATTCCTGCAGATTGCCCTTATACCGTTCGTGTGGTTTCAGAAGTTTTGGAATCTAATGGTTCTTCTTCTATGGCAACCGTTTGCAGCGGAACAATGGCGTTGATGGATGCTGGGGTTCAATTGAAGAAACCAGTTTCTGGGATTGCAATGGGATTGATTTCTGATGGCGAAACTGGAAAATATGCAGTACTTTCCGATATTTTAGGTGATGAAGATCACTTAGGCGATATGGACTTTAAAGT
>OJBO01000430.1_pt1 | contig 24258 bp, 16 predicted proteins | sample 1590461 | NCBI WGS metagenome assembly OJBO01 (sample SAMN05416836, study PRJEB24817) | seawater metagenome | isolation source: Sea water | place: Canada:Atlantic | collected 2013-07 | reverse complement strand
CGAGATCATGCCTAGTCTCGTGGGCTCGGAGATGTGTATAAGAGACAGACAATGGGTAGTACCAACACTGCGGCTGCGTTGTTGGTAATGACCTCGGTCAGCACCGATACCGCGAAGTACACCAGCAGGATGGTCAGCAGCGGGTGACCACTGCTCACCTCCAGAATGCCCGTCGCAACATAACCTGCAGCCCCGGTTTCCTGAAGCGCAGCCCCTAAGGCAAATGACGCTGCAATCGTGAGCATCACGGGCACGTCCACGGCTTTCTGAGCCTGACCGACAGAACAGCAACCGCTAAGGACCATCAGGGCGGCGCCCATCAGCGCAGCGTTCAGCATGCTCAGCACTCCAAACGCGGCAGCCCCCACGAGCACCAGCAGGATGCCCCAGGACAGGTAAGCACGGTCATGGCGGGGTGTTTCTGTTTCCAGATCGTTGATCAGCAGGAAGTCCTTGGCGTATCGCTGACGACTGACAAAGGCGGGACGTGCCTCCAGCAACAGGACGTCGCCGGTTTTCAGGCGAATGTTGCCCAGATTGCCGGATACCCGCTCGCCACCACGTGCGACCGCCAACACCACGGCCCCGTAGCGATCCCGGAAACGGGCATCCCGAATCGTCAGGCCCAGCACTTCCGACTGCGGGGACAACGCCGCCTCAACCAGCCGGCGCTCTGCCCGGTCTTTACTCAGGCTGGGTTCATCATCGTGTACCGAGGGGACAATTCCGTTGATACGCAGAAGGTCGGAAATAGCCTGGGTGTCGCCGGCGAAAACCAGCCGATCGCCGCCCCGAAGGCGTTCTTCCGAGGGCACCGCCGTCACCACGCTGCCATCCCGCTCGATCTCGACGAGGTACAGCCTCTCCAACTCACGCAGCCCGGCCTCTCCGACACTCTTGCCCACCAACGGCCCATCGAAGGCAACCGCCACCTCCAGTGTGAACTCCCGCATGGAACCGAATTTCTGCTGATCCTTACGGTCCGGCAACGCCCTTGGCAGGACCAGAAGCATGACGGCGACGCCAATAACAGCAACCGGCAATCCGACAGCAGTGATGGAAAAGATCGAGAAACCGCCCTCCCCTGTCAATTGCTGATATTGGCCGTTGACCACCAGGTTGGTGCTGGTGCCAATCAGCGTCAAAGTACCCCCCAGAATGGCGGAGTAACTCAGGGGAATCATCAGCTTCGAGGGCGATATGCCGATCTTGCGGGACCAGGCATGGACCGCCGGAATCATGGTGGCCACTACCGGGGTATTGTTGAGGAAGCCGCTCAGCAACGCGACAGGGAATGCAATGCGGGCCTGGGCCGAGCGCACCGTACGAGGCGACCTGAGCAGGTGATGGACAACCAGGTCCACTCCACCGGAATGGTGAATGCCCGCCGCCACCACGAACATGGCAACCACCGTGATCAATCCACTGTTACTGAATCCGGCAAGGGCCTGATCGGCGCTGATAATACCGCTGGCACTGAGAACGATGAGTACGCCCAGCATGACAAGATGCGGGCCGAAACGCCCTACACTCATCAGTAACAACGCCACACCCGTAAGGCTTAATGCAAACCAGCCCTGCCAATCCATCTGGTGGTCCCTTGGATAAAAGGGGCAGGATAACGAGTTTGCTGAAGACTTAGAAAGAATAAAGGATGCTGCTTAAAGCACCAGAAAGAATATAGAGCAAGTCAGACTTCAATATCCGCCATATTCCCGTAGGTCTCCAACCAGGTACGGCGGTCAGACGCCCGTTTTTTGCCCAGCAGCATGTCCATACGACTGTCGGTATCGTCGCCGTCTTCGATGGTCAGCATCACCAGCCGGCGGGTATCCGGCGCCATCGTGGTCTCGCGCAGCTGGAGCGGATTCATCTCGCCCAAGCCCTTGAAACGGGTAACGGAAATCTTGCCGCGACGGTTTTCGGCCGCCAGCCGGTCGATAATGCCCTGCTTTTCGTGCTCATCAAGGGCGTAAAAGGTTTCCTTTCCCAAATCAACACGATACAGCGGAGGCATGGCAACAAATACGTGGCCGGCAGCAACCACCGGTCGGAAATGCTTGACGAACAACGCGCACAACAGGGTGGCGATGTGTAGGCCATCGGAGTCGGCGTCCGCCAGGATGCAGATCTTGTTGTAACGCAGGCCTTCCAGTTTGTCGGAGCCAGGATCTACCCCAATGGCAACGGCAATGTCATGGACTTCCTGGGAAGCAAGAATTTCGCTGGAGTCCACTTCCCAGGTGTTGAGGATCTTGCCTCGCAGGGGCATTACCGCCTGAAATTCACGGTCACGGGCCTGTTTCGCGGAGCCGCCGGCGGAGTCACCCTCAACCAGAAAAAGTTCCGAGCGATTGGTGTCGCTGCCAGAACAATCCGCCAGTTTCCCGGGCAAAGCCGGGCCGGATGTCACCTTCTTCCGGGCCACTTTCTTGCTAGCCCTCAAACGGCGCTGTGCATTGCTGATGAACAACTCAGCAAGTGCTTCGGCAATGTCCGTATGCTGATTCAGCCACAAGCTGAACGCGTCCTTCACCACACCAGAAATAAACGCCGCGGCTTCCCGGGAGGACAAGCGTTCCTTGGTCTGGCCGGAAAACTGGGGTTCCTGCATCTTGAAAGACAACACATAGGCACAACGTTCCCAGATGTCTTCCGGTGACAGTTTGACGCCCCGCGGCAACAGGTTGCGGAACTCACAGAATTCCCTCATCGCCTCAAGCAGGCCGGTGCGCAGACCGTTCACGTGAGTGCCGCCCTGTGCGGTTGGAATCAGGTTTACATAGCTCTCCATGACCGCCTCTCCACCTTCCGGCAGCCACTGAAAAGCCCAGTCCACCGCTTCCTTGTTGCCGGAAAAGCTGCCCGTGAACGGCTCCAGCGGTACGGCTTCGATGTCGGCAAGCTCGGTGCGCAGGTAGTCCCGCAAACCGCCCTCGTAGCACCATTCATCTTTATCACCGGTGTGTTCCTGCAGGAAAGTGACGTTCAGGCCGGGACAGAGAACGGCCTTGGCGCGGAGGTTATGACGTAAACGGCTGATGGAAAATTTCGGACTGTCGAAATAGCTTGGATCCGGTGTGAACTTCAATCGAGTACCGGTGTTGCGCTTGCCAACGGTGTCAACAACGCTGAGTTCCGTCTCCTTATGGCCGTTGGCGAAGGTCATCCGGTGCAGCTGCCCGTCACGCTTGATGGAGACTTCAAGGTGAGTCGACAGGGCGTTGACCACCGACACCCCCACCCCGTGCAAGCCACCAGAAAAGTTGTAGTTGCCCTGGGAGAATTTACCGCCGGCGTGGAGGCGGGTAAGAATCAGCTCAACACCCGGAACACCATGTTCCTTGTGCATGTCGACCGGCATACCGCGACCGTCATCCTCCACACTCAGGGAACCATCGCTGTGCAGGATGATATCGATCCGGCGGGCGTGCCCTGCCAGGGCCTCGTCGACACTGTTATCGATGACTTCCTGGGCCAGATGGTTGGGCCGACTGGTATCGGTGTACATGCCTGGGCGTTTGCGGACAGGGTCCAGACCACTCAGAACTTCAATGGCATCGGCGTTGTACTGTTTCTGGCTCATGGGAAGGAAGCGACTCCACGGGTTTGTTATAAAACTGGCCCATAGCTTAGGGATTCGCAGGGAAAGATCAACGGTTGTTTTGTGCCGGTGTGGACCAGCACGCCCCTGATACGGTTACCGCTGTCGCGAGAAACCCTTGAGGCCGTTGCCAGACACCCGCAACTGCTCCCAATCGTCGGGGCTGATGGCGATAACGGCGCAAGGCGTGGTCAATGCCTGGGTCACCATGGCGCCTGCGGCTGGCCGTCTCACCTTGACCATCAATTCCAGAACGTCGTCGACGATCTCGGACGACGCCAGTGTCAGGCCGTAGCCGCCAGTGGTCTTCTGCCCAAGGCTCACGAGCAACAAATGCTCCCGCTCGAAGTCAATCGCCCTGAGCTGTTTCAGGGTCAGCTTGCCGGAGGGCAACTTAGAAAGCCGGCTCAGTTCCTCGGCATTGGACACGTAGACCAGCCCAGGCGCCGCCAGCCCACAATGGTCAGACTCTGTGATCTGGCGCGCCAACGGTGCGCCTTCGGCGGTTGCCGAGCGGTTGACGGCGCAGCCTGCTACCGAGGCTAGGATAAGGACCAGGGCTGTCATGTGCATAAAACGCATAATCAACGTTCGCTCTCAACGCGGCGATTCGGTATGTCGCCCTGCTCTGCCCCATCACCGGACTTCAGGCGATAGCCTTCAAATCCAACGCGCGGAAGGCCCATCTGAGAGATGGTGGGCCGGCGGAAACTGGTGCTGAACCTTAGCGACTCAAGGGGTTCATTAGTGATGCTTATTACCTGCGGCAACCCGTTGACAGGATATTCTGCGCAAGCCTCAGCATTTTCACAAATGAAGCCATTGTTATCCACGTCGGTGCCGGCAACAAGGAAATAATCCCCCGGCTCCACATTGGCAAATGAGAAGTTGTATTGTCCGCCGCTGGCAGACACCACCGTCTGGTAGGCAGTCGTCCCATTGTCGGCCGCGGAGACCAGCAGCACATAATGCCTGCCAGCGTTACGCGTGTCATTGGGATCAATAAGGCGGACGTTTACAGGCACGGTCAAGGTCCGAGGCGTACCGTCCCCGTCATATTCGATTTGTAAGTCGGTGGCGAAGCTATTGTTCTGATCGAGCAACGCCGTATTTATACCAACGGTAACCGTGGCCGGAGGAGCCTCTCCCGTCTTCAGTTCCGGCCCTATCTCCAGCCAATCCACGCCGGTATTGATGGACGTTATCGTAATATTGGCGCTCGACGGGTATGTGTTCAGAGTCAGTTGCGTGTCGGTATTGCTCTGATCGAACGTCAGCACTGAGGGCGACCCCGCCATTACAGCCGGAATGCCCCCACTAAGCGCCGCGTCCATGGCCTTTACCGCATTAATAAGACCAGCACCATATTCATACTGCTCACTGCTCTCCACACCGTCCGTCAGGTCTCCAGCAAGGAGGAAGGCCTTAAAGTCACCTGACGTAAGAGCCTGATTTTCTGCCTTCATCAGAGCATAGACTCCGGAGACATGGGGGGCTGCCATGGAGGTACCCTGCAACCCAGCGTAACCGGGCTCGAACGCGCCGTTATCATCAGAACCCCAGGCGCTCACCACCACGTCTGCGCTGTTGTCGAGATTGGCGTCCCGACTGGCATCACCGCCCGGGGCCACCAGATCCACAGAGGGGCCAATGTTGGAATAGGATGCCCGCACACCGCCACCGTCCACGGCACCCACACCCACCACATTCATGAAGGCGGCGGGAAAAGTTTGTTCATCCGTAGCCTGGTTGCCGGCCGCTGCCACCACTAATTTCCCGGCATTGTGGGCAGCGTTGATTGCATTCTCCAGCGCCTGACTATCTCCCACCCCGCCAAGGCTAAGATTGATAACATCGATATCCGGCTGGGTAGACGCCCACTCAATAGCAGCGATCAGGTCACCGAGCGATCCGGTGCCCGCCTCGCCCAACACCCGGACCGGAACCAATTTCGCCTGGTTGGCCACGCCTACCACGCCCTGGTTGTTGTCCACGGCGGCGACGATTCCGGCGACATGAGTGCCGTGAAAGTTGCTGCTGCGGGACTGGCCATCGCCGGGATCGGCAGGGTTCTGGTCCCGACCCTGCTGATTATCGAGGTCGGCCTCTCCAGTGACGAAGTCCATGTTCACCGAATTACCAAAAATCAGCACATTTGCCAGCAGGTCTGGATGCCAATTGTCCAGAGTATCGGGGGCGGAGCTGAACAGTCCGGTATCCAGCACAGCAACACCCACTCCCTCGCCAGCCCGGGCAGCGGCCTGCCAGGCGACCGGCAGGCCGATTAGCGGATAGTGCCACTGGCGATTATACAGTGGATTACTGTCTGGCGTGGTCGTCAGGGCCTGGTAGAGATAATTGGGAGACGCGGAGGCAATGTCTGGCTGGCTCTGCAGGTCACGCACCCAGCGGATGGTTTCCGCCCTGGCCTGCTCCCTGTCAGTGGCGGCCATTGCCTGAACGCCCGAACGACGCAGATGCCAAACGCCGGGCCGCAGTTCCGTGGCTGAGTCTACCGACAGCGAACTTGCCATGGTGCTCGAAGTGGCACCGGATGGGTAACCGGATTCAAACGACATCACCGCTTCCCCCGGAACGAACTCTGCCTCGCCATAGGCGGTATTCATCATGCTGCTGGCGTTACCGTCAGCGGCGATTACCACATAGCGGAATGGCCCGCCGGAAGTCGCACTGACTCGTATCACATGGTCACCGGCGTCCGATGCGATAACATGCAGGTACGGCACAGATCCAGAGCCATCGGCGCTGTCAAAAACCAACCGGTCGTTCTGGTTAAATATCTGCATACGAGGCTGAGGGGCCGCCACTCGCGAGTCATTGAAAACCTGCAGGGAAACTCGATCACCAGGTTGAAGATCTGCGGTATAGTAATCCTGGTTATCCGCTTCGAAATTGAACTGGAAATCCTCGCCCTGCAGGACAGGGTAGCTCCCCGAGACAGGGCTGAGATACCCGCCGGAAACTCCGGTTACCGGGAGCGGCTGAGCTTCATCATCACAATTGTTACTTGTCGCCTGGCTTAACCGGAGATCATCTGCTGTGTCCGAATCAACTCGGGTTTGGCTTTCAATCTCGATAACACCGCTAACCCTGACCGACTCAGCGCCTACCGAGCCAATACCCGACCCACCTGTTTCACCCAGACAGCCAGTTTCGGCGCCGCCGCTACTACTGCCACCGCAACCGACGATCACGGCAGCAACCAGCAGAGAACCAAAAATTCCGATCAAGCATTTCGTCATCTTTCCACCCAAAGCCATAAACTGCCGTTCCGTCCGAGTCACAAGAATATAGTATAAACGCGTCAAAACACTGGCTGGTTCACCACTACGTCCGCTACCTGTTTGTGCCAGACAGAAAAAACCGCCTCTGGACAATGCCATAGGCGGTTTCACGGTGGTCAATAACTTTCGTTACAAAGCGTAAAACAGCAGTGGCACGAAGGCTGCCACAAGCAATGTTGGCCCCATCACCACCAGCGGCAACAACAGTCGTTCGTAGCGGTGCCAGAACGACCCCGTACGCTCAGCGGCCAACACCTCGGTTTCACCCACCACCTGCCGCGTCAGCAAGTGGTTCAGCGCCACCGGCGGGCTCAGGTAGCCCAGCTCAAACGCCACCAGACACACGATCCAGAAGTGCAGCGGGTCGATGCCCAACTGGATGGCCGGTTGCGCGATGGTGGCTGACACCAGAATAACCGCGCCGAACGGGTCCATCACCATGCCGATAACCGTGAGCATGACCACGATTACCAGCATGGCGATCCAGGGACTGGTCAGGTTTTCCGGGAACAATGCGTGCACCACATCGGAACGTTCCAGGATGCCCCCCAGGCAGATGGAAAATCCGATCAACGCCAACAGTGCACCAATGTGTACAGCAGAGTCACTGGCGGCCGCCGTTGTGCGCATACAAAAAGCGCGCACCCGGGATTGACCCTGTTCGTTGGGGGCTTTGCCCGAATCGAGATAGACCAGCGCCAGCATCACCAGGGGCAGGATCATCGGAGCGCTGTACTCGTTGAATCCCAAACCGAGGATGATCCAGATGGCCAGGATAACCACCGCGGTAACGATGGCATATGGCGCCAGTGGCCGAAGCTGCGCCAGCGATTTGCGGAACGCCCCCGGAGCCGGGCGAGGCTTCCAGTTGCCCTGGGTTTTACAGACAACCACAGAGAACAGAGTGGCCGACATAATAAACACCCAGAAACCCCAGCCGTACATTTCGGAGGTGGTCACTTCCTTGTTCAGCGCCGCCACAACCACGATCAGCAAACAGGGATTGAGAACCACCCCCAAGCTGCCGGACATGGCCGTGGTCGCCAGCGATAGCTGTCGCCCTGCGCCACTCTTGCGCATTTCATCGTAGACGACACCACCCACGGCCAGGATGAAAATCCCCGAGGCGCCAGTAAACGCAGTGGGGAAAGCGGTCGCGAATATCATCACCGAGGCCAGCATGGGCGCGGGCAGATGGTAAGGTTTGATGACGTTCAACAGCAGGTCCGGAATGCGAGTCTGCTTCAGCGCCATGCCCACAAGCACATAGAGCCCGATGTTGATAAACATCGAGGACAGGTTGGTCATCATACCGAAATAGATCGCCAGGCCGGACGAGTAGCCGTCCACGAAGAAGAAATAACTCATCGCGATCAGGCCCATTGCGCAATACAGCGGCAGTACCAGGCCGGAGGACGCCGCCAGTGATCCTGGCCTCATTCGAGACGGCACCGACACAAACCGCATCAGGTTGATCACCATGAACAGCCCGAAGACGGCCGCCCAGGCGTATTGCAGCAAAGCGGTGCCTCCCGAGCCCGGCGAAGAGGATAACTTGCCCACGTAAGAGAACAGGGAGTACACCATCAGGCCATTGACCACGAACTGCATGCCCTGGCTCAGCCGCCACTCTGACCGGTTGCGCGGCAATCGCAGGGCTATGTGATCGGCGTCGAAGGCCGAAATCGCCGCAGCCATGGCAAACATGGCGATAAACAGGAACTTGGTGAGCTCGATATTATCCAGCAGGAAATCCGCAAAGCCCTGTTCAACCGCCTTGTAAACTGCCAGCGCCTCGGTGGCGTGTTTCTGGTTTTCTTCATACAGGCGATGTTTCTGCTGGCAGAGTGCCAGATTTTTTTCCAGGGACTTGCGGATCGCATCCGGGTCCGGCGGCGAGCTGAAAAGGTCGTCCGGATCTGGCTCGTAGGCCTCGACACGTTTCCTGACCTCTGCATCCACATCCATGGACAACGTGCAGCTCGGCTCCGTCGCATCCGGATCCAGCAGGTAGTAATTCGGCCAGGTCTGCTCCCCCACCCACAGCATGCGCGAGTGGAGTGAGTTGCCCATACCCAGAAGAAGAGTAAAGATAAGGAGCAGCAGGAGGATAACCCCGTGCAATCGATGCACGGGGTACAGCGTTTTCGGGCCTGCCGCTGATAATGCTCGCCAGTTCATGGAGGGTCAGCCTTTATTATTCGCGGTCAGGCGCTGTGCACTCGGAGGCACCGGGATTGCTGGAGCAACGGATTTTGCTGAGCAGGCTCATCATCTTCGGGTGGTACACCTTTTTGGCGCCGTCGGTGCCATCCCTTAATTGCAGGCGATTTTCACGAAACATTTCCTGATAGCCTTCGATGTCACCATCGGGGATGCGGATCCACTTTTCCTCCGGAATGGCAGACTCCTGGCGCTGAATCAGGTCCATGGCCTGGCCGTACATACCCCAGGCGACGTCACGGGACTTCTGGGCCGTGGTATCGTCAAACACCTTGTCACGGGCAATAATCTGGATGGTCAGTTGAGCAAGGGGATAATCAACAATGCCGCCGTCTTCGCCAATGCCCTTGTAGAGTTCGAGTGCTTCGTAGGCAAACGCCGGTGCGTAAGCCGTATCCACCGAGCCATTGTTGAACTTGCCCGCAAAGTTGGTGATGTCGGAGGGTACAACCGTCGCTTTCACGTGGTTGACCATGTGGATGGCGTCTTTCTGGTAGTCCAGCGTGGCCATACGCTTGCCCGCTAACTCTCCCGCAGTATCAATGCTCCGGTCATTGACGAAGAGATAGCCGGCCCCTGCCGGCACAATACCCAGGACCTCGTAATCGCCCTGCTTCATCAACGGCGCTGCCTTGGCCTGTGCAAGCGTGGCGAGGGTTGTTTTCAGATCGTCATAGGTCGGGATCGCGCCAACGGCGCTGATGCTGCCGGTAAATCGGTTGAACGGACGGGTCCGAAGATCCGTAGCGGCGACGGCGTCGCACTGTCCAGAGTTGAAATCGCCTACAGCAACGCCTTCGTCCGTGTAAGGGCGCAGTTCGAAATCAACACCATGTGCTTTCATTTCCAACGCATAGTCTTTGACCATGTTGTACATATCACCGTTTGCGCCGATGACATCGAAAACGCACATCGTCACAGACTGTGCGGCGGCCATCGGCGCAACTGCAGCAAAAGACAGGGCAGCAAGGGATTTACGGATCATGAATGACCTCCGGGTCTTTCTTGTGTTTGTAGGTAATTGCAGTGAGTCAGGGGCCTGCTTATAGCAGGCCGTCCAGATCCATGGTTTCAGGCTCTTCGAGCCGTTCCGGGCTCAGCCTGCCAAAATAGGTACGGGGCGTGCGGTAGCCGTAGTTGGCTGTCCAATGCTTGTCGGACGAGAACTGAATGACATCCCGGGCGATCTCGTCTACCAGACGATACTCCGCCCAGACCTTGATCGCTCCCTCCGCCTCGGCGAACCGCGCGATGACATCCTTGAGCACCTCCGGGCGACCGAATGTCTCTGCAGCTACGGCCTCAAGAGCCATGGACGCTCGCATACCCGACGCAACCCCCAGACGGGAGCTATCCTCAAGCACTTCCCAGGGATCCGGAGACAGGCTGGGACGGGTGTCCGGCAACAACAGCCAGACCATGGCGCGAATGGCATTCGGCAAACCGCCCCACTTTTCGTTATCCAGGCATTCGGCGGCACGCTCCGCCCGTGGCGCAATATTGCGGGGAACCCCTGCCATGGCACCGGAATTGGCGTCGTTCACGATGGCCTGCATACCGGTCAGCAAGCCCAGCAAGAAGGTCAGCTCCTCCTGCTCATCGAACAGGAACGGACACTCGAACTCCTTTGCGGCAGGATCAAAATCATAGGCCGCCATGGCGCGCTGATAGGCAACATAGCGCCGCTTGGCGGTCTGAGCATTCAGTCGTTTTGCTTTCTCCCGCGCGTCTTTTGCGGCGGGTACGTCGCTGGCAAAGTCAGCGCGGAGGTATTCCAGTTCCGCTTCCCACGCTTTGTATTCAGAGCAGTTCGCGGCCAGCAGCATCAACAGGGAACCGGTGCTCTCAGGCGCCTCGGTCACGCGGGAAAACGAGTACAACAGCGGGTCAACGCCCTCACCCAATGCGCAGGCCATTTGCGGATCGGACATCTGCATGACGTAGGGGGTCGCTTCGCCCTCGGAGTAATTGGAGAGCACCACGCCGGTTGTGGTGTAGATGGGGTTGGCCGAGCAACCGGCCAGAAACGTCACCACAAGAAGAAGCAGATTACGGCTGCGAACGTTGAGGGCATGCCCAAAGGAATTCACCAGTGAGGAGTTCATAGTTCGTCCTGTTTACATTGTTTTTATAGGTCGGGGGCGATCGTAATCACTGCCCCGTTCATCTTTGACGAGGGCAAGAATGCGTTGAATCTTGTCAGACAAAAATGGCTGGATTGCCGATTTGGTCATGCCGATCAGGCCAATGGCCCACATAGACGGGAGGAAACAAATTTTTTATTTATTTAAAACAATGAGTTCTGAGAATAATTACAATTGAGACATTCGTACCACGACCGGCATTTTATGCCAGGGCATCCGGTTCAGGGCGTCGTTAACCCCATCATTGCGACCACCTGCGCCGTCAAATCGTCCAACGTCAGGCCACCGTCTGGCCGGTACCAGGTCACTGTCCAACTAAGGGCGCCCGTGAGCATGCGGCGCACCACAAACGGGTCTGCCGTCAGCACGCCGTCCTGACGCAACGTCTCCAGCACATCCAACCACAACTGCTCGTAGATATCCCGGAGCTCAAGGACGTGAACCTGGGATGCCTCGGATAGGCTACGCCACTCGAAGACCAGCACCGCCATGGCCTCCCCGGTCTGCCCGTTGATGGATTCCAGTTCAGCGCGAATCAGCGCCTGTAACTTGTCACGATCGGTACTGGCCGCATCCACCGCAGCCTGCATCAGGGCCGTGTTGAGACGAATGGTCTCCACCATGACGGCTTTGAGGATTTCTTCCTTGGTGCGGAAGTGGTGGAACAGGCTACCGGACTGAATGCCAACGGCGGCGGCCAGATCCCTGACGGTGGTCCGCTCATAACCCTTGTCACGAAACAGCTTTGCGGCCTCGTGGAGAAGCCGGCCACGGGCTCCGGCAGGATCGGAAACCAGGTTGTCGGCAATCAGTGATCGCAGGATAGAGTCTTGATTCACAGTGTTTTCCAGCCAGGGAACAGAAGAGCGCCCATTCTATCCCGAATTTGCCTGTTTACAAACCAAGCGCTTGCTTGGTATTGTCGGCTTTATGATAGACAACCTCCGCTACAAGCGGCCCATCAAGGGTCTTTGAAAGCACTTCGCGGCTTCCGTTAACAAGGTGAAGACATGCCAGATTCCGACATCTCCAGGCCACAAACCGTCCGTATAGGCTGCTCCGCCGCCTTCTGGGGCGACACCGAAACCGCCGCCGCTCAACTGGTCCGCAAGGGCAATATTGATTACCTGGTAGCGGACTACCTGGCGGAAATCACCATGTCCATCATGGCGGGGCAGAAGATGAAGGACCCAAGCCAGGGTTACGCCCGTGACTTCGTGCAGACGGTGATGGGCCCCTTGCTGGGTGAGATCAAACAGAAAGGCATCCGGGTATTGGCGAACGCCGGTGGCGTCAATCCCGTCGCCTGCCGCGATGCTCTGCAGGCTTTGTGCGAAAAAGCCGGGTTGGATATGAAGATCGCCCTGGTGCTGGGCGATGACCTTCTGCCGAAGAAGAAGCAACTGGCCGATGCCGGCATCTCCGAGATGACCACCGGACAGCCGATACCGCCGATGCTGGTCAGCCTGAACGCCTACCTGGGCGCTCCGGGATTGGTCGCAGCGCTGGAACAGGGTGCGGACATTGTCATAACCGGCCGAGTTGCCGACAGCGCCCTGGTGCTGGCGCCTCTGGTGCATGAATTTGGCTGGAGCTGGAGCGATTACGACCGGCTTGCCCAGGGCAGCCTGGCCGGGCACTTACTGGAATGCGGCGCGCAATCCACTGGCGGTAACTTTACCGACTGGGAAGACGTAGCCGAGGGTTATGCCGATATGGGCTTCCCCATTGCGGAGGTCTTGGCCACCGGGGATTTCATCATGACCAAGCCGCAAGGTACCGGGGGCAAAGTGTCCCGGGGCACGGTGGCAGAACAGTTGGTCTATGAAATCGGTGACCCGAGGGCTTACCTGCTGCCCGATGTGACCTGTGATTTTACCGGGGTCTCGCTTGAGGAAGTGGCAACGGACGAGGTTCGGGTTTCTGGCGCCAAAGGACTCCCCGCTACAGACAGCTATAAGGTGTCCGGCACCTGGCCGGACGGTTTCAAGTGCACGGTAACCTTCTTGTTGGCAGGCATGGATGCGAAGGCCAAGGCCCGGACAGTCGCCGAGGCGGTCCTGGCCAAAACCTCCCGGATGTTCAGTGAGCGGGGTTTGCCGGACTACACGGAAACCAGCATCGAACTGCTGGGCACCGAGGCCACCTACGGCGCTCAGGGACGTATGGGAGAGTGTCGGGAGGTGGTGGTGAAGATCAGCACGGCCCACCTCAAGAAGGAAGCGCTGGTGCTGTTTTCCCGGGAAATCGCCCAAGCGGCGACAGGGATGGCACCTGGGATTACGGGCATTGTGGGTGGACGGCCGACGGTGTGGCCGAAGATTCGGTTGTATTCGTGCCTGGTTCCGAAAACGGAGGTATCCGTTGCCGTGGATCTTGGTGGCGACAAGCAGGCGGTAGACGTGGCTATTGACGGCGGGTTCGAGCCAAGCCAGCTGATTGAGCAGTCTGCCAGTGCGGCTGCTCCGGCCACGGATACCACAGTGCCTTTGATTCAACTGGCCTGGGCGCGCAGTGGTGACAAGGGGGATCACACCAATATCGGGGTGATTGCCCGCAAGGCGGAGTTTGTGCCGTTTATTGAGGCGGCGTTGACGGAGTTGGCTGTGGCGGAATGGATGGCCCATACGCTACACCCTGAGCATGGTCGGGTGACCCGTTGGGCGTTGCCGGGGTTTCAGGCCTTTAATTTCCTGTTGGAGCACAGTCTTGGTGGCGGGGGGGTTGCCAGCTTGCGGATTGATCCGCAGGGGAAGGCGTTTGCCCAGCAGTTGCTTGAGTTCCCTGTGCCGATTCGTGCTGGCCTGCTTGATTGATTTTACATTGGTGCATGCACTCTGGTGGGAAGATATGTGTCCGGGACACGCGGTGAATACGTCCCTGTACGCTCGACAAAAACATCCATGTTTTTGACGGTCCCGGACACATATCTTCCCACCAGAGTGCCCGAACATTTGAAAAGGTCCTCTTGTTATGAGCTATCAGTCTGTTTTTCACCCGAATCTCTTTCGGGATCAGGTTTTTATCGTTACCGGGGGTGGTTCCGGAATTGGGCGTTGTACCGCTCATGAACTCGCCGCGCTTGGGGCTCGGGTTGCGCTCGTTGGGCGGAAGGCTGAGAAAGTTGAGGCGGTGAAAGCCGAGATTACTGAGGACGGTGGTATTGCTTCCGCTCACGTGTGTGACATTCGCGAAGAAGAATCGGTGAAGGCCACCATCACGGCCATCATTGAGGAACATGGCGGGCTGAACGGGGTGGTGAACAACGCCGGGGGTCAGTTTCCGTCGCCGTTGGCGAACATCAACCAGAAAGGCTGGGAAACGGTGGTTCGCACGAATCTTACTGGGGGCTTTCTCATTGCCCGTGAAGCCTACAATCAGCTGTTGTCAAAAACCGGCGGCGCCATCGTGAACATTGTGGCGGACATGTGGGGCGGCATGCCTGGCATGGGGCATTCCGGCGCTGCCCGGGCAGGGATGGTGAATTTTACCCAGACCGCTGCAGTTGAGTGGGGTTGCTCCGGGGTTCGGGTGAACGCTGTGGCTCCGGGCTGGATTGCCTCCAGTGGGATGGATAACTATCCCGAACATATGAAGCAGTGGATTCGTAGCCTCGGGGATAACGTGCCTCTTAAGCGAATGGGGACGGAGTCCGAGGTCAGTGCAGCGATTTGTTTCCTGCTGAGCCCGGCGGCGGCGTTTATCAGTGGGGATTGCCTGCGAATTGACGGCGCGGCGTCCCAGGGTGGCCGGGTTTGGCCGTTTCAGAAAGCGAAGAACAATGAGCCCTTTAATGGGTTCCACCGGGCAGTCACACCAAAAGTGTTGAGTGACGACTGAGGAGAATTCGATGCAGGTATTGGAGTCCACCGTTAATCCCCAGTCGGATGACTTTCGCGCAAACGCGGAGGTGATGGAAGCGCACATTGGCACCTTCCGCGATGTGGAGCAGAAGGTTCTTGATCTGGCGGAAGCGGCGCGTGAAAAGTTCACCAAGCGCGGGAAGCTGTTACCCCGTGATCGCATCAATCGCCTGCTGGATCGTGGTACGCCATTCCTGGAGCTGTGCTCCCTGGCCGGCTACAAGATGCACGACGACAAGGACGGCAGCCTGTCCGGTGGCGGCATTATTGCCGGCATTGGCACGGTTAGCGGTGTTCGCTGCCTGGTGGTGGCCAGCAACAGCGCCATCAAGGGCGGCACCATTACGCCGGCGGGGCTGGACAAGACCCTGCGGCTGCAACAAATTGCCATGGAGAACAAGCTGCCAGTGGTGTCGCTGTCTGAAAGCGGCGGCGCCAACCTGAACTACGCCACGGACATTTTCGTGCTGGGCGCTCGCGGTTTCGCCAATCAGGCACGCATGTCCGCCGCTGGCATTCCGCAGGTAACGGTGGTTCATGGCAATGCGACCGCCGGCGGTGCCTATCAGCCGGGGCTGTCGGACTATGTGATTGTGGTGCGGGAACAGGCCAAGATGTTCCTCGCCGGCCCTCCCCTACTGAAAGCGGCCACCGGCGAAGTCGCTACCGATGAAGAACTCGGCGGCGCGCAGATGCATGCAGAAGTGGCCGGCACGGCGGAATACTTGGCCGAGGACGACGCCGACGGCATTCGCCACGCCCGCAATGTGCTCGAAGCCCTGCCCTGGAACGAGCAGTTGCCCCCGTCGCGGGAGCCGGAATGGGAAGAGCCGCTCTACCCAGCCGAAGAGTTGCTGGGCGTTATTCCCAGCGACGCCAAGAAGCCTTATGACGTGCGTGAAATCCTCGCCCGCATAGCCGACGGCTCGAAGTTCATGGATTTCAAGAACGGCTACGACGACCAGACCGTGTGCGGCACCATCCGCATTGAAGGCCACTCGGTTGGCATCATCGGCAACAACGGCCCGATCACGCCTGCCGGCGCTACCAAGGCAGCGCAGTTTATCCAGCTCTGCGACCAGGCCGGCACGCCTTTGCTGTTCCTGCATAACACCACGGGTTTCATGGTGGGCACCCATTCGGAACAGAACGGCATCATCAAACACGGCTCAAAGATGATCCAGGCGGTGGCGAATTGCCGGGTGCCGAAGGTCGCAATTGTGATCGGCGGTTCCTATGGTGCAGGTAACTACGCGATGTGTGGCCGCGGCCTGGACCCACGCTTCATCTTCGCCTGGCCCAACAGCCGCACGGCGGTCATGGGCCCTGCTCAGGCGGGCAAGGTGATGCGCATTGTGGCCGAAGACAAACAGCGCCGGGGCGGCCTGGAACCAGATCCGAAAACGCTGGATTTCCTGGAGCAGGCCACGGCCAAGAAACTGGAAGACGGCTCTACAGCTCTGTTCGGTACGGCTCGATTGTGGGACGACGGGCTGATAGATCCACGGGATACCCGGCGGGTACTGGCGTTGGTGCTGTCGGTTTGTCAGGAGGCTGAGGTTCGGCAGTTGCGGCCTAATTCATTTGGCGTTGCCCGCCTCTAGGGGAGCTTAGTCATGGTGGTTGGCCCCGGAGCGGGAGGCCTCCCAAAAAACGCCCTGCAGGAAGCAACGAATTTATAGACAAAGCGGCTGTGTGGGCGGGCCTTCAGAAACCGTGCGGAGCCATGGATGGCGGAGCCCGAGCGTCACATGGATGTGCCGAAGGAGCGTGTTTCTGAAGGCCCGCCCACACAGCCGCCACCCAAGCTAGAGAACGTGCACCATCACCAAATAGGCACGGGCTAACAATCAATCAGGAGAACAAAAACGTGAAATTCACAGCCGAACACGAAGCCCTCAGAAAAACCGTCCGCGATTTCGTGGAGAAGGAAATCAATCCCCACTGCGACGAATGGGAAGAAGCCGGCGAGTTCCCGATTCACGATATCTTCAAGAAGCTCGGCAACCTGGGCTTGCTGGGCATCCAGAAGCCGGAAGAGTACGGCGGCATGGGCCTGGATTACAGCTACAACCTGGTGGCGGCAGAAGAACTGGGCACCGCCCATTGTGGTGGCGTGCCGCTGGCAATAGGTGTGCAGACAGATATGTGCACCCCGGCCATATCACGCTTTGGCTCTGACGAACTCAAACGGACCTTCCTTGCCCCGGCCATTGCCGGTGACATGGTGGGCTGTATCGGCGTCAGCGAAGTTGCCGCCGGTTCTGATGTGGCGGGGATGAAAACCACTGCGAAGCAGGATGGCGATGACTACGTCATCAACGGCTCCAAGATGTGGATCACCAACAGCCCCAAGGCCGACTTTATCTGCCTGCTGGCCAACACCTCCGACGACAAGCCCCACAAGAACAAATCGCTCATCGTTGTGCCCATGAACACGCCGGGCATTTCCTTCAGCCCACACCTGAACAAGCTAGGCATGCGCTCTTCCGAGACCGCGCAGATTTTCTTTGACGATGTGCGAGTACCGCAGCGTTATCGGATCGGTGCGGAAGGCACCGGGTTCATGATGCAGATGCTGCAGTTCCAGGAGGAACGGATGTGGGGCGCGGCCAACGTGATCAAGGCGCTGGAACTCTGCATCAACAAGACCATTGAATACTGCCGCGAGCGCAAAACGTTCGGGCAGCCGTTAATCAACAATCAGGTGATTCACTTCCGCCTGGCAGAGCTGCAAACCGAAGTGGAAGCCCTGCGTGCCCTTACCTATCAGGCCTGTGAGCTGCATGTGGAAGGCAAGGATGTGACCAAGCTGGCGTCGATGGCCAAGCTGAAGGCCGGGCGGCTTGGGCGTGAGGTGACGGACAGTTGCCTGCAGTACTGGGGGGGCAATGGTTACATGTGGGAGAACCCGCTGTCCCGTGCGTTCCGGGATGTGCGGCTGGTGTCGATTGGCGGCGGTGCTGACGAAATCATGTTGGGGATTATCTGCAAGATGATGGGGACTTTGCCTGGTAAGCAACGGGACTGATTATTAGGTTTTGGCATTGGGGGAAGGACTGCCAACCAGCCCCCAGACAACGGTATTGGAGTCATGTCTATGGAAAATTTACCTCACTGCGAAACGCTAGTTCTGGAGAAACAGGGGCCTGCCCTTCACGTCACCATCAACCGGCCGGACGTTCGGAACGCCATGAGCCTGCAGATGGTGGCGGAACTGTCGACGGTGTTCAGTCAGGTTGAGAACGAAGCCAGCATTCGTGCCGTGGTGATTCGCGGAGCCGGTGGCCACTTTTGCGCCGGCGGGGACATCAAGGACATGGCCGGTGCCCGGGGGCAGAAGCCTGCCGAGGGTGAGGAAGATCCTTTCTACCGGTTGAACCGGGCGTTCGGTCAGATGATTCAACAGGTGAACGAGTCGTCGAAGGTGGTGATTGCAGTCACCGAGGGCGCGGTGATGGGCGGCGGTTTTGGATTGGCCTGCGTGTCGGATGTGGCGATTGCCGGGCCGACAGCCAGGTTTGGCATGCCGGAGACAACCCTCGGGGTGATTCCCGCGCAGATTGCGCCGTTTGTGGTGGAGCGCATCGGGCTGACGCAGGCGCGTCGGTTGGCGTTGCTGGGACTGCGGGTAGACGCGGACGAAGCCTGCCGGCTGGGGATTGTTCACCAGGTGGCGGAGTCTGAAGTTGAGATTGATGAGTTGCTGGGCCATGCGGTTGATCGGGTTCGGCAGTGTGCGCCGAATGCGACGGCTCAGACGAAGGCGTTGTTGCACCGCGTTGGTCACGAGTCGATGAGTGGGCTTCTGGACAGTGCGGCAGAGAAGTTTGCCGAGGCTATTCGCAGTGACGAGGGTTCCGAGGGGACTCTTGCGTTTATGCAGAAGCGGCCGGCTTCTTGGGCTGCTTCTGAGTGACTGTTTCTGGCTCACGGTGGAAGGCTGAGGTGGGTATGGCTTTTCGGGACACGCGGTGAATACGTCCCTGTACGCTCGACAAAAACATCCATGTTTTTGACGGTCCCGAAAAGCCATACCCACCTCAGCCCCAGACCATGTGCAAAACGCCAAATAAACTAATGAGCATGCAATTACAAAAGTTGGAAGGAGCGTAGGTGCGAAGGGTGCTTGAATTCAGGACCGTAAAAAACAGGGATGTTTTTTACGAGCCTACATGGACGTATTCACGGCGTGTCCTGAATTCAAGCACCCTTCGCACCTACGCGACCAGCCACCCAAGCAAGAGACCAGCAAAATGCTAAAAAAACTCTTAATCGCCAACCGGGGTGAAATCGCAGTCAGAGTCATTAAAACCGCGAAGTCTCTGGGATACCGGACGGTGGCGGTGTATTCAGAAGCAGACGCCAAGGCCCTGCACGTGGAAATGGCGGACGAGGCGATGTGTATCGGACCGGCTCAGGTATCGGCGTCGTATTTGAACGCAGAGGCGATTATTGAGGCGGCGCGGAAAACCGGGGCGGATTGTGTGCATCCCGGGTATGGGTTCCTGTCGGAGAATTCCGGGTTTGCCAGGGCCTGCAAAGACGCCGGACTGGTGTTTGTCGGGCCACCCGAGGCGGCTATTGAGCTGATGGGCAGTAAGCGGCGATCGAAGATTGCCATGCAGGAAGCCGGTGTGCCGGTGGTGCCCGGGTTCGAGGGCGACAATGCCAGCGACGACGAACTCATCAACGCCGCCGCGAATATCGGCTACCCATTGATGATCAAGGCTTCCGCCGGCGGAGGTGGTCGTGGTATGCGTCTGGTGGAAGAGGCAGAGGAACTGGCCGATAACATCCAGCGGGCCCGCTCCGAAGCCAAGCAGGCCTTTGGCGATGGCGAGCTGATTCTGGAGAAGGCGGTTATTGAACCCCGCCATATCGAAATCCAGATATTTGCAGACCAACACGGTAACGCGGTGTATCTCGGTGAACGGGACTGTTCAGTTCAGCGGCGCCATCAGAAAGTCGTCGAAGAGGCACCTTCTCCGTTTGTAACACCCGAACTGCGCCAGGCCATGGGCGAAGCGGCCGTGAAGGCGGCGCTGGCCTGTGGCTATGAAGGTGCTGGTACGGTCGAGTTCCTCGTCGACAAGGACCGCAATTTCTACTTCCTGGAAATGAATACCCGCCTGCAGGTAGAGCACCCCGTGACCGAGCTGATTACCGGGCAGGATCTGGTGGCCTGGCAACTTTCCGTGGCCGAGGGCCTGGCGCTGCCGCTAACACAGGACCAGATCCAGCTGAACGGCCATGCCATAGAAGTACGCCTTTACGCAGAAGACCCAGCCAACGGATTTACCCCGCAAACCGGGCCGCTGCACCAGTTCCAGCCTGCGGAAGGAGAAGGTTTGCGGTTTGATACCGGCGTGCGCTCCGGGGACTCGATTACGCCTCACTATGATCCCATGCTGGCCAAGGTGATCGCCTGGGGGGCCGATCGCAACGAAGCCCGTCGTCGGCTGCTCAGGGCGCTGGAAGACACCACTGTATTCGGTGTGACCACCAACCGTTATTTCCTGAGCCGCATCATCGCGGACGACACCTTCGGCGAAGGCGAGGCCACCACCGCCTTCCTGCAACAGGCGTTCAGAGACGATCCATCCCTGGCACCAAAAGACATCAGCATCCGCGAGCTTGCGTTGGCGGCCTGCGTGTTCAGCCATGGCAATTCAGGCCGTCCTGACGTTCGGGCCAACCTCAATAACGCCTGGAGCAACGCACCGTCGACCGTCAGTCCGATGAAACTGGATACCGGCGATAAAACCCTGGAACTGCTGGTCCGCCGCGCCGGCAGTCACGTCACCGTGACCCAGGGCGAAGAGCAGTATGAACTCGACCTTGAAAGCACGGGCGATGGCCTGTTATGCATTATCGACAAGGGCGTTCGTCAGCGATGCCAATATCACTGCCGGGGCGATCACCTATATTTGCAGGCGTTCGGGCAGGTATTGGCAGTGCGTGACGTGACCCACCAGCCGGCCAGCGGTGCCGCCGCCAGCGGTAGCGGTCGTATCACGGCCACCATGGACGGCGCTATTATCGATGTTCTGGTCCAGGCCGGCCAGGCGGTGAAACAGGGCGACACCCTGGTCATCCTGGAGGCCATGAAAATGGAGCATCCGGTGAAGGCAGACCGCGATGGCACGGTCGGTGAGATACTGACCGCCAAAGGCGATCAGGTAAAACGCAGCCAGCTACTGGTAGAGATCACTACCACAGACGCCACCTCAGAGGAGGCCGGACAATGAGCACAATGAAGAACAGAACCGTTTTTATAACCGGAGGCAGCCGGGGCATCGGGCGAGCCATCGCCCTTGCCTGTGCCCGAGAAGGTGCCAATGTGGTGATCGGCGCAAAATCCGACGAACCGCATCCAAAGTTGCCGGGCACGATACACAGCGTGGCGGAGGAAATTCGACAGGCAGGTGGCCAAGCCCTGCCACTGGTGCTGGATGTGCGAGACGAAAAACTGGTGCGCCAGCGGATAGATGAAGCTGCGAACCATTTTGGCGGCATTGATGCGCTGGTAAACAACGCGGGCGCCATCAAACTGACTGGCGTCGAGAACCTGAAGGTCAACCGGTACGACCTGATGCATCAGGTCAACGCCCGCGCCGTATTCCTCTGCAGTCAGGCGGCGTTGCCCTGGCTGAAGGAGTCCGACCAGGCCCATATCCTGAGCCTGTCGCCGCCCCTGAACCTGGATACCCGGTGGTTCGCCCAGTATGGGCCCTACACCACCACCAAATACGCCATGACCATGCTGAGCATGGGCATGGCCGAGGAGTTTCGACGTTACGGGGTTTCAGTGAACACCCTATGGCCTAAAACACTCATCGCCACGGCCGCCATCGAATTTGAAGTGGGCGGCCCGCAAATGATGGCCCAGGGCCGCAAGCCAGACATCATGGCGGACGCCGCACTGAGCGTCCTCAGCCGTCCTGCCGGGGCAATGACCGGTCAGTCCCTGATCGATGAGGACGTGCTCAGGGCCGACGGCGTAACGGACTTCGAACACTACCGGTACCAGGCTGGCGACAAGCCCCTGCTGCCGGACCTGTTTCTGGATTAATCCCGGAGCCATTCGTTGTCCGGGGCAAAACAAACAACAACGTTTCACACTGACCCTGACGGATGACCCCATGACCCAGGACAACGTATCCCCACGTGACATTGCTCGCAGCCTGCCGGGCATACTCCGGCGATTTCCCGCCATTGCCAAGGGCTATTACTACTACTCGGTCAAAAACGAGAACAAGGACCTGACCCTTGGCACCCTGGTGGACCGCAACGCCGAAAAATACGGACACCGCCCGGCCATCCTGTTCGAAGACCGCAGCATTACCTGGCGGGAATTCAACGGTTGGGCCAACCGCATTGCCGGTTTCCTGAAGACAGAGGGCCTCACCCGGGGCGATACCATCGCCGTATTCCTGGAAAACCGCCCGGAGCTGCTCGCCGTGGTTGCCGGCGCCGCCAAGGTGGGCGTGGCCTGTGCCATGCTCAACACCTCCCAGAAGGGACGCGTACTGGAACACAGCATTAATCTGGTCGGTCCAAAAATGGTCGTTGTGGGCGAGGAACTGGTGGAGGCCTTTGACGGCGTGAAAGCCGACATCAGGACCAGCCACCCCAACCCATTCCTGTTCCTGGCCGATACCAACACCATGAACATCTTCGGCGATGCACCGGAGGGCTATGTGAACATGGCGGCAAAAGTCAGCGCCCATCGGAATACAGCCCCCAAGCCGGCCGATCCGCCCACCATGGGTGACACCGCCATCTACCTGTTCACCTCCGGCACCACTGGCTTACCCAAGGCGGCGCCGGGCAGCCACCGCAAGTTCATGAAAGCCTACGGCGGGTTCGGCATGATGTCCCTGGACATGAAACCGGACGATGTCCTTTACTGCACACTGCCCCTTTACCACGGCACCGCCCTGCTGGTGTGCTGGGGATCCGTGATGGCCGGTGGCTCCGCCATTGCCCTGCGCCGCAAATTCTCCGCCAGCGCGTTCTGGGACGACGTGCGGTATTTCCAGGCAACCACCTTCGGCTACGTGGGCGAACTCTGCCGCTACCTGCTGAATCAGCCCCCCAGCGAACAGGACCGCAATCACAACCTCACCAAGATGATCGGCAACGGCCTGCGCCCGTCCATCTGGAAGGAGTTCAAGGAACGCTTTGGCGTCGAAACCGTGGCGGAACTCTATGCCTCCAGCGAGGGCAACATCGGCTTCAGTAATTTCTTCAACCTGGACAACACCGTCGGCTTTTCCACCGCTCCCTACAAACTGGTCAAATTCCACGACGGCACCCGCGACCCGGTTCGGAACGAAAACGGGTTCATGCAGGAAGTCGAAAAGGGCGAACCGGGGCTGTTGATCGGTGAGATCACCAAGAAATGGTCCTTCGAGGGCTATACCCAGAAAGACGCCACGGAAAAATCGATCCTGCGGGAAGCCTTCAAGAAAGGCGACCAGTGGTTCAACACCGGTGACGTGCTAAAAGAAATCGGCTGCGGCCACCTGCAGTTCGTGGACCGTATGGGCGACACTTTTCGTTGGAAAGGGGAAAACGTATCCACCACAGAGGTGGAGAACATCATCGACGGTTCCAATATGGTGGAGGAAGCCATTGTCTATGGGGTGGAGATTCCGGGCACCAACGGCAAGGCCGGCATGGTAACGCTGGTTCCCCACGCCAATGGCCAGGCATTTGATGTGAACCGGCTGTTCCGGTACCTGAGCGACAACCTGCCGCCCTACGCGATTCCGGTGTTTGTGCGGGTAACCAGTGCCATCGAGAAAACGGGGACCTTCAAGTACCGCAAGGTGGATATCCAGAAAGCCGGTTATTCCATCGACAAGCCTGGGGAGGAAGTTTACGCCTGGTTACCCGGTACAGATGGTTATACCCGGTTGACCTCCGATCTGGTTACCGAGATTGATGCCGGAAAAGTTCGGTTCTGAGATTTTCTGGATCTAAGGCATACCTCCCATGCCTTGCCTGCATCGGTGGGGAGCCCCTCCCAAAAATGTGCGGAGCCATGGATGGCGGAGCCCAAGCGCACATGGATGCTGTCTCTTATACACATCTGACGCTGCCGACGAATA
>OJBO01000424.1_pt1 | contig 24772 bp, 26 predicted proteins | sample 1590461 | NCBI WGS metagenome assembly OJBO01 (sample SAMN05416836, study PRJEB24817) | seawater metagenome | isolation source: Sea water | place: Canada:Atlantic | collected 2013-07 | reverse complement strand
ATCTACACCTCTCTATTCGTCGGCAGCGTCAGATGTGTATAAGAGACAGGCCCGATGGGTCACATGGTCGAGGATCGCTACCTGCGCCGCGCCCTCATGGATGCCGTGGCCGAAAACGACCTGATCACCCTGCGCAACAGCGAGGCCGTCGTCGATCAGAGCGTCGAGGCCGCCGGCATCCGCGTCACACTCTCCTCCGGGGATACGCTCAGCACGAGGTTGTTGATCGGCTGTGACGGTCGCAGCAGCGGCACCGCCGAACGGGCGGGAATCAAACGCACCGGCTGGGCCTATGGTCAGACCGCGCTCGTCTGCGCGATTGCGCATGAAAAACCGCACAACGGCATTGCGCACCAGTTGTTCCTGCCGCCCGGCCCGCTGGCGATTCTGCCGCTGCCCGGCAAAAGGTCCTCCATCGTCTGGAGCGAAACCGCCGAGCGCGCCGCCGCCTTCAACGGGTTGAGCGATGCGGATTACCTTGAGGTTCTGCGCCCCCGCTTTGGTGATTTCCTCGGTGAAATCTCGCTGGAGGGTCAGCGGTTCACCTACCCCCTCTCCCTCAGCATCGCGAATGAGTTTGTCGCGGATCGCCTCGCCCTCGTCGGGGACGCGGCGCACGGCATGCATCCTGTCGCGGGGCAGGGGCTGAACGCCGGGCTGCGCGATATCGGCGCGCTGGCACAGGTTCTGGGTGAGGCGCAGAGACGTGGCGAAGACATCGGTGCGATCGACGTCCTGCGCCGCTATCAGGAATGGCGCCGGTTCGATACGGCCACGCTGGCGCTGACAACGGACCTCTCGAACCGGCTGTTTTCCAGCGATAACCCCCTGTTGCGCGTCGCGCGTGATGTGGGAATGGGGGCGGTCAACGCCTTGCCCGGCCTGCGCCGCCGGTTCATCCGCGAGGCGGCGGGCCTGACCGGAGAGCTGCCTGACTTGATGCGCTAGATCAGCGCTCATAAGTCCTCAGCCATATGCGCAGTGGGGCGCGTTGGACGGAAGCGGGGGCGTTATCGCAGCGTTTTATAGCGGGGTGCCACTGCTCGACGGCGTTTGAGCGTGCTAAAGAGCCTTTCGATGTGATTGCGCAGCCTATACGCGCCTCGATCAGATGCGGGGAGGTTTAATCGGTTGGGCATTGCGCGATGTCGGCGCAGGCACCACGCGCGCTTGGCGTGAGGCGTCAATTTCGTAAGCTCGGTCGGCCAGCAATGTCGTGCCTGCTTTCAAACTGTCGAACATGTCCACCGGCGAACGTCCATCATGGGCCTGACCGTTGGTCAGTTTGATCAAGATCGGGCGCCCGATTGCATCCACCAGCGCATGGATCTGGTGGTCAGCCCGCCGCGTGGATGATCCATGAAATCGGATCGCTCTCATTTTTTAGGCCGTTAGCTCCATGCTGGTGAATCCGGATAGACGAGCTGTCTTTCAGCTGAATGCCACCTGCACAAGTATCGCACAAATGACCAACTCTGAGGAGCTGGCTACTGGTTTTCCAGGCCATGGGTCCGTTGCGCTTGCATATCCTGTGCCTGTTCGGGCCATGAGGATCGAATGTAGGCGAGAATGGTCAAGACTTCGTCCTCGGACAGTGCTTCTTCAAAGGCCGGCATGCCGCTTTCAAATCCGGTGACACCGCGCGCCTCCAGCGCAGCCTGCCCGCCCAGAAGGGTGTATTCCAGCAGGAGCGGCGTGTCGTGGTGCCAGGTGTGGCCGGTCACGTCATGCGGTGGCGCGCCCATGATGCCATCTGGACCGGGGCGCCGCCAATCGGGCTGCCCTTCCAGATTGGCTCCGTGACAGGCGGCGCATTGCTCGGCATAAAGCTCTGCCCCTCGGGTGACATCAAGCACCTCGAATTCATGATCCGCCAAGGCCCGCATTGCACCGGTCGTCGACATACCGCAGACCAATACGCCGGCTAGAACGGAGCGCGTCATTCACGATAATCCGAATGACAGGTACTGCACGATTTTCCGACCTGCTTTAGCAAAGGTCCCAGATCGTCCGCCGACTGGATTGTCCCGGAGAGCCCGGCCGTGACTTTAGTGAGGTCATCGGCCTTTTCTGTGAACCCGGAGAAGTCTTCCCAGATCAGCGCCCTGGCTTCGGACTTCGGGTCATCCGCGCGTGTTTCGAACAGCCCTTCGATCCGGGCGGATTCCTCGGACATGCGGGCCAGCGCGTCGTTGACGGCCTCGGCATCAAACGCGGCCTCGCCCTTGGCCATCCCGCCTATGATCTTCATGTCCTCAGAGAGGGCTGACATACCTTTCATCCGCGCCACCACATGTTCGTCCTTCACGCCGCTATGGGCAAAGACCGCGGAGGTGGTCACGAGGGTCAGCGTGGTTATTGCAATGAGTTTCTTCATGCTTGAATCCTTGTTTGGGTTGGTTAAGTCACGTCGATCCATGTCGTCATACCAGACGCCGCGTGGCCCAGCATGTGACAATGAAACAGCCATTTGCCAGGATTATCCGCAGTAAAGGCAATCTCGATCTTCTCGTTTGGCAGGACCAGCACGGTGTCGCGCATCGGCCCCGGAGTGCCATCGGTGGCGATGGTGCGAAAGTGCATGCCGTGCAGGTGCATCGCGTGGGGGAAGACGGTGTCGTTGGTGATCTTCATGCGGGCGGGTTCACCGCGCGACAGGCGGGCATAGGGTGTTTCGTCCAGACCGATCTGACCGGCCAGCGACCAGAATTGACCCGCTTGCATCAAATCACGAAAGCCCATCATGCCCCCGCCCATCATGCCGCCGCGCATCCGGCCCATGGCCCCGCCCTCCATCGGCATATCCAGCGGACGCGCATCGGCGAGGTTGGGCATGTCCATGCGGGGGTTGGGTGGCAGGGCCGAGGGCGCGGCACGCTGTGATTTGGCCGCGCGCCCTTGGACGGGAAAGGCCGCCTGCGGACGCCAGGTGTCATCGTCGTCGCGACGAAGTATTCCGGCCGTGTCGCCTTCATCGGCAGTGACGTCGATAATCAGGTCGATCCGCTGTGCCGGGGCGAGGATGATCGGACCCGTCAAAGGTTCGGGCTCCTCCAGCGGCATCCCGTCGAGGGCGATTGTCCAGCCTGTCACCCCCTCCAGCCGCAGACCAAAGATGCGGGCGTTGGCGGCGTTGATGAGGCGCAGCCGCAGCCGCTCGTTCGTCTTGACCGGCAAGGTGTAGTCATACCGTGCGTTCGTGCCGATCAGATTGCCCATGCGCCCGCCGTGGCTCAGCGTCATGGCGTTGTCGAAATTGTCCACGATCTGGCCGTCCTCGGGGTTGAGCAGCCAGTCGTCCAGCATCAGGACCTCGTCCCGGTCGACGTCGGGCGCATCCGACGCGGCCTCGGCTATGATGAGAGGAGCGGAGAGGCCGCGCGCGACCTGCTCCATCGAGTTTGTATGCGCGTGATACCAATAGGTGCCTGCGTCGGGCAGCACGAAGTCGTAATCGAACGTCTCGCCCGGCGCGACCGGGTCCTGCGTCAGCCCCGCGACGCCGTCCATCGCGTTGTCGATGCGGATGCCATGCCAATGGACGGATGTGGCGACGGACAGTTCATTTACCAGCCGTCGCCGCAAACGCTCCCCCTGTCTGGCGTGCAAGGGGGTGCCGGGGATGGTGCCGCCGTAGCTCCAGACATTGGTTTTGCCGTAGCCTTCGGGCGCAATCTGCACAGAGGTCGGGCCGGCCATCAGGTCCGGCATCTCAGCCGCGCGGAGCGGTCTCGGGCCGAATGCCGCACCGGCGGCGAGGCTGGCGCAGAAGCCGCGCCGGGATATCGCAAACCGTGCCATCCTCAATTGATCCCGTTGGTGCGTTGGAGTTCGCGGACATAGGTTGTGATCGCGGCCACGTCGGCCTTGGTGAGGCCCGACTGGGCCGGCATGTCGCCGAAGCGCCAATGGTGAGAACGCACGCCATTCTGTACCGCAAGAACAAACGCCATATCGCTATGGTGCGAGGGTTCGTAGACCTTGTGAACCAACGGCGGGCCAGAGCCGAGCTTGCCCGCACCATCGTTGCCATGGCAGGCGGCGCAGGTGGCGTCAAAGGCACGTTTGCCCATTGTCGCCTCAGCGGTCAGGGTTTCGGGACGTGTGACCGCGACCATCGGCTGGCCCTCGATTTGAGGCAAACCGGTCGCTTCTACGGGGTACTCGCGCGTGAAAGTGTAGGCAGCCAGCGCAACGGCAGCGGCGCCCAGCATGGCAATCATGGGTGTTTTCATATCAAGGTTCCCGGATCACGGCATGGCCTTGTGGCCCGCGCGTGCATCATCTTTTGGGTCGTGGTCAGGCGGTCGCCCTGTGGCGGGGACCGTCGTGGATCTGTCTGACGAAATCAGGCGCGCGGCGGCGGCAGGTCCAGCGACAGCGCGCTCAGATCCTCCGCTGTGCCGGTCAAGGGACTGAAGCCCGCCCCGCCCGCCACATTGATCCCGTCGAGCGGCTCGGTTGCCGGCACGGTCGCCGAAAGGCATATCATCATGAGTGCGCAATCGGTCGCCATATGGCTGCCTGCGGGCGCGCTGGCTGGATCGAGGCAGGTTTGGCAATGGGGCGACATGCGCGGCATCTCGACGATATCGCCCATGTCAGCCACGACGGTGGCGTGCCCCGCATTACCGGCGACGGATGCGACCGGCACCATGACCCAGACGAAGAGGCCCAGCACGATTGTGGTGATCAGCTGTCGCAAGTCGGCTCCGGTCTCGGTTGACAATAACGCAGGCGCATCAGGTTTTCGCCCGCGCTGACATGGTGTCGAGAATAGCGCAATCGGGCGCATCGTCACCATGGCATTCGTCGATCAGCCTCTCCAACTGCGCTTCCATCTGTCGTAATTGGCGGATTTTGGCGCGGACTGCGTCCAGATTGCGTGAGGCAAGCGCGCGGACATCCCGGCTAGCGCGGGTCGGATCGTCGTTGAGCGCCAGCAAACGCCGACATTCCTCCAGCCCGAAGCCGAGATGCCGGGCTTGCGCCAGCATTTGCAGCTGGCCGATCTGGCGGTCGCCAAAGTCACGATAGCCATTCTCGGCACGGTCGGCTTCGATCAGGCCGATGTCTTCGTAATAGCGGATCGTCTTGACCGACAATCCCGTCTCTTTCGCGGCACGTCCGATGTTCATCTGCGACTCCTTTCACGGCCAGGGTAAAGGTTCCCCTTGCTGGAAGGTGAAATCACGAGAGCGTGAAGACACAGGAAACTTTCCGCCGATCTTCCGGTTGAAACAGAAGAAACAAGTGAGGAAAGAAACCAATGTCTTACGGAAGATTTGCGGCGATGATCGCCACCTCGACAATCGTGATGTTCGGGTTGATGTACCTCAACACCTACGCGATAGATCACGCGACCTTTTCGGAAACGCGGCTTTACATGGCGCTGATCATGGGCGCGGTGATGGCCATTGTCATGTTGGGCTTCATGCTGTCGATGTATACCAACAAGACGCTGAATATGGCGATTTTTGCGGGCGCTGTGGTGGTCTTTGCCGGTGCGCTCTGGCTGGTTCGTTCGCAGACGACAGTGCAGGATGTCAGCTACATGCGGGCGATGATCCCGCACCATTCCATCGCGATCATGACCTCGCGCCGAGCCGAGATTTCGGACCCTCGCGTGCGCCAACTGGCAGATGAAATCATCGAGGCGCAGGTTAAGGAAATCGCGGAAATGAAAAGCCTGATCGCGGACCTCAAAGCCAAGGACTGAGGGTCGCGCGAAAAAAGATTTCTTCCAGCCGTTGGAATGTTGGTGTGTCGAAAAGGGGGCCCCTGGGTCCCCTTTTCGTTTGTCCGGAACGCGTGCCGCCCGGCGCCTGCCTAGCCCGGGCCGTCGGCGCATTCCTGACGACCGCGACACGCCGCAGCCTCTACAGCTTTTGCGCGCGCAGGCGCAGGGCGTTGCCGATCACCGAGACCGAAGACAGGCTCATCGCGGCCGCGGCGATCATCGGCGATAGCAGCAATCCAAAGATCGGATAGAGGATTCCAGCTGCAATCGGCACGCCGGCGGTGTTGTAGACGAAGGCAAAGAACAGGTTCTGGCGGATGTTGCGCATCGTCGCTTCCGCCAGACGCCGCGCGCGGACAATCCCGCCGAGGTCGCCCTTGACCAAGGTCAGACCGGCGCTTTCCACCGCCACATCCGCGCCGGTGCCCATGGCAATGCCGACATCGGCCTCGGCCAGCGCGGGCGCGTCGTTGACGCCGTCCCCGGCCATGGCGACCTTGCGGCCCTCACCGTGCAGGCGGCGGACGAGGGCGTTCTTGTCCTCGGGAGAGACCTCTGCGTGGACCTCGTCGATGTTGAGCTTGCGCGCCACGGCCTGCGCCGTGCCCTCCGCGTCGCCCGTCGCCATGATGATGCGCAGGCCAAGGTCATGCAGCGCGCGGATCGCGTCGGGGGTGGTCGGTTTGACCTTGTCCGCCACGGCGACTAACCCGCCCGGTTTTCCGTCGACGGCGACGAACATTGCCGTCTTGCCCTCATGCTGGAGGCTGGTCGCACGGTCGGCCAGCGCGCCGAGGTCGACGCCCAGATCGGCCATCAGTGCGGCATTGCCAAGCGCGACGCGGCGCCCGTCGACCACGCCGGTGACGCCCTTGCCTGTGACCGCCTCGAATTCAGTGCTGTCGCGGCGGGGGGCCTCGCGCTCCTCGGCACCGGCGACAATCGCTTCGGCCAGCGGATGTTCGGAGCCCCGTTCCAGCGCGGCGGCGAGGGAGAGAAGCTCGGCCTCCGTCGTACCTTCCGCCGGCTCCACATCGGTCAGGCTGGGGCGGCCTTCGGTCAGGGTGCCGGTCTTGTCGACGATCAACACATCGACCTTGGCAAAGCGTTCCAGCGCCTCGGCGTCGCGGATCAGAACGCCTGCGCCGGCCCCGCGCCCCGTGGCGACCATGATTGACATCGGCGTCGCAAGGCCTAGCGCGCAAGGGCAAGCAATGATCAGCACCGAAACCGCCGCGACAAAGGCGTAGGAGAACGCCGGACTGGGACCAAAGGCCGCCCAAAGCACAAAGGCGGTCAGCGCGCTGAGCACGACGGCGGGCACGAAGTATTCCGCCACCCGGTCCGCCATCGCCTGGATCGGCGCACGGGACCGCTGCGCCTTGGCCACCATCTGCACGATGCGATTGAGGGTCGTGTCGTCCCCGACGTTTTCGGCCAGCATGAGGAAGCTGCCCGTCTTGTTCAGCGTGCCGCCGGTCACGGACTCCTCGGCGGTCTTTTCCACCGGGACGGGTTCGCCGGTGATCATGCTCTCGTCAACGGAGGAGCGCCCTTCGGTCACGACCCCATCGACCGGCACGCTGTCACCGGGCCGCACCCTGAGGATATCGCCGGTGCGAACCTCGTCCAGAGGCACGTCAGATTCACTGCCGTCCTTGCCCACCCGGCGCGCGGTCTTCGGCGCGAGGTCCATCAGCGCGCGGATCGCATCGCCGGTGCGTTCGCGCGCCGCCAGTTCCATCACCTGACCGACCAGCACGAGCACAAGGATCACGGCGGTCGCCTCGAAATAGACCGGCGCGCCGCCCATGCCGTCGCGCATCGCCGGCGGGAAGACACCCGGAACCAGCAGTGCGAGGACAGAGAATATGTACGCCGCCCCGGTGCCAAGCGCGATCAATGTCCACATGTTTGGGCTGCGGTTGACGACCGAGGCCCAGCCGCGTTTGAAGAACGGCCAGCAGACGATGACCACCGGTGTCGCCAGCGCAAATTGCACCCAGCCGAAGAGTCCGTGGCCGACCCAGTCAGCGAAGGGGATGCCGATGTGGCTGCCCATCTCAAGCAGGAAAACCGCCAGCGCCAGTGGCGCGGTGATCCAGAGGCGTCTTTTGAAATCAACGTACTCCGGGTTCGGCCCGCTGTCGGCGGTGGGGTTCATCGGCTCAAGCGCCATGCCGCACTTGGGGCAGTCGGCGGGGTGATCCGTCACGATCTCTGGGTGCATGGGGCAGGTGTATTCGGTGCCAGCGGGCATCGCCTCGGGCTTTGGCAGGCCATCGGCGTAGGTTTCCGGATCAGCGTCGAATTTAGTCTGGCAATTGGACGAACAAAAGTAGACCCGCTGGCCGTCATGTTTGCTCATGAATGGGGTGGTCGCGCGCTCTACCGTCATGCCGCAAACCGGGTCGACGGCGGTGCGGTAGGCTTCGGGGTCGCCGACGAATTTGTCATGGCAGCCTTGCGAGCAGAAATGGAAGGTATGGCCCTCGTGGGTCGCCGTCGGCTTGCCCGCATTCGGATCGACACTCATGCCGCAAACCGGGTCTCGGGTGATGTCCGGCGCGTGGACGGAATGTGGTCTCTGGGCGTCAGCCATGGGGGCTATCCTTTCGCTCGGAAATGCGGTTAGCGCGAGAGATAGACCTTCCAGTCGATGGAGGGTCAAGGGGATGAATTCGCCAAATTTGGCGCCTTTCCGCGCCCAATTTCAAAGGAAATACGAGTTGCGCCCCCTCTGCCCGGCGGCGACGGATTTGCAGTCTCCCGCAGCCTGAACGGTGTCTTGGCGGTGAGGTCAGCAAGGCACTTATCTCGGACCGCCAAGGATCCGAGGAGGCCCGGTTGCTGCACCCTTTTATTTTCCCAATTGGACACGAGCCGCGGACAATAGGACAGGTTATCGCCACATTCTGGACACATTTGGGCCACAAAGCGCGCCATAACCAAGGCGACTCGAGCAAAATCCCCTTTAATATAGGGAGCGGAGCCAATTTTAGAAATTTTGGAACCAAACGCTCAGTTTCATAATTTGGCCCAAAATTCAGTGTTATCTACACCGACGGGCAGGCCCGTTTTCGGAAGAAATCCGATGACACGATAAGAAAAAGACTATCGGAGCAGTAAACATGTCATCCATTCTTACCAACCACAGCGCGATGACCGCGCTGTCGACCCTGCGCAACATCAACACGAACCTGTCGGAAACACAGGGCCGCATCTCGACCGGTCTCTCCATTTCCTCGGGCAAGGATAACGCGGCCTATTTCTCGATCTCGAAAACGATGTCCGGCGATTCCGGCATGTTCAAGGCGATCGATGAGAACCTGACCTTGCAGAAGAACGCCGTTTCCACCGCCCGCCTTGGCGCCGAGACGCTGGTCGATCTCGCCCAGCAGTTTTCCGAGCGTGTGGCCTTTGCCCAAGGCGGAACCCAGGAAGTCCGCGACGACATTCAGTCGGAACTGGACGAGCTGGCCGCGCGGATGAAGACGACGATCGACCAATCGACCTTCAACGGCACCGACTATGTCAACGCGGCGACGACCGTGACAGTCGTGACGGGTATCAGCCGGTCGTCCTCGGGGTCGATCTCGACCACCAAAATGACCTTCATGCAGCAGAACCTCGGCGCGATCCAAACTGCGCTGGACGGCGTGTCGATCAAATCGGCTACCACCGCCACGCTTCAGGAAACGGCGCTGACCACCGCGGAAGGCGAACTCGCCAAGGCTATCGCTTCGGCCACCAAACTGGGCATCGCGGAAAAATCCATCGAGACCCAGAAAGAGTTCCTGGGTGCCCTGACCGATCGTCTTGATGGCGGCGTCGGCTCGATGATCGACGCGAATATGGAAGAGGAGGCCGCGCGGCTTCAGGCGCTGCAGGTGCAACAGCAGTTGGCGACGCAGTCCCTATCGATTGCGAACTCATCTCCACAGAATATTCTGAGCCTGTTCCGATAAATCGGGACGCGTGCGAAGTTAGGAGAGGCCGCGGTGATCCCGCGGCCTTTTTCGTTCGGTCGGCAGGGCGATGTGGCTGCGAGTTGGGTAAATCGGTAGGCTGAGCCGGTTACACGGAGCGTTACGCCTAAGACGGATCGCCACGTTCCGCCGACGGCGACCCGATTTCAGAACTCGCTGAATCTTCGCCCGGCCGGTTTGCACAACCGGTATGGATCGCCTCGCGGATCGCAAGGACGAAGCGTTCCAAAAGATCAGGCTCTGCTGTCAGCCTGCGACGCAAAACTCTGGGCAGTTCAAGCTGGACACCCTCGCCGTGCGCCGTCCGGTTGCAAATGTTGGTCTCATGTACACCCGGCAGCGTCGTATTGAGTGCAGCGTCAAAGCCCGCGGCCCGCAGCGATTCCCCGATGGCATCGCGCAGATCGGTTGCACGTCCGCCCAGCCAGACAGTCTCACTGCCGTCATCCTTGCGTCCATGGACCGCAATCGCGGCAGACGCCCTGCCGACAAGGTCGACCGCGTTAGGTTCGTCGAAAAGATGCGATGTGATGTGAAAGTCCCCGTGCGCCCCGGCCTTAAGGGCCTCAAAGGCATAGAAAGACAGATCGCTCCCGGCGATTGCCTCGGCAATTTCGGCTGTACCCGGTTCTATCGTGCCGCCGTGCGGGGCGAGGATCACCGGGGCCGTGCCGCGATCCTCCAGGCGAATGCGATAATCTGTGTCGCGCTGCGTAGCCGATGCGAGGTCTTGGAAATTTCGATAGCGATCCGCCACTTTGCACAATTCCCTTCCGTTGAAGGCCTGCCTGTCGGCATGCGCCTCTCACAAACTCAGTTTGCTCACTTTCTTCACAACACGCTCGTCTTTCCGTTCAAGAAAGACGATCTCGCCGAATTTGATATGCAACCATTCATCGCCATTCTCGGTCAACGGCTCGGAGGCGAAGATTGCAGAGGTCGCCTCCTCCTCCGGGCAGACATCGACTTCGTACGACCCAGCATAATCCTGAAAATTCTTCCCCAACAACAAATACATAGGTTCCAGCAACATGGAGAGGGCTTGATCGTTCGGTCCCGGACCCGATTTTCGCAGGTCTTTCCAGTCACCGGCGATCTCAGTCTCTCCGTTATGGCCTGCACCGTAGTTGACCCCGATGATACGGCCCGGCGCGACAAGGGCGATCTTAAGCTTTGTCAGGGCCACGAGGTTCAGCGTCTTCATCGCGTCCAGAATGAGCCTGAGCATGGCCGTGAACGCGTCCTGAACCTCTTTGTCACCATCGCCTTTGAGCAGTGAGAGAAGCAGCACATATAGAAATTCGGTATCCGTGGTGCCCTTCATTTGGCTGAGGTAGCGATCCTCGCAATAGGGCAAAAGCTCCCTCTGGAGGATTTTCCAGTGTGGCAGGGATCCGTTCTGGGCGATAATCCAGGGGGTCTCGGCGAACGAAAACGGATGGCAGTTCTCGTCCGCCAGCACCACACGCGAATCGTAGCTCGCGGCTCTTACGTGGGCGAGCATTGTGCTGACTTGAAGGCTCGGGATTATGCCTTTGGTATTGTCATCGTAAAAGGCACCCATCGGCCTGTGGTAGAGCAACGGTTCGCGTGGCTTCAAGAGGTGCTCGCTCCACGCGCCGAAGCCCCACCCGGCCAGTTGAAGCTGCGGGTGTAATTCTGGATCAAGGCTTTGATTAATAAGGCTGTTTTCCGGCTGCAGCAGCAGGCTTTCCAGGGGTAGTTCTGGCCCGATATAGGCAAGGACGCGGCACATATTTTTCCAGACTGGTCGGTTGCGGGATCCCGGCGGGCGTCGTCGCTCAAGACGCGTACCCAGAACCGCACGGCAGCGGCGAGGGCACCGGTTGTTACGCTGAGAGGTAGTCCTGGTCGGATGAACCGCAAGGAAAAGGGCAAGGATAATGGATCGTGTCGCTGCGGCATCCTGTTTGCCATGGCGATCCCGGTCGAAACCGGTGCATCCGATTCCGCCTTCGGGTCGGCAATCTGTCCGTCGGGCTGGTACAGCGGCCCGAAATGCGCGATATCCTGGGGGAGGATCGGGTGCGATCGCTTGCTCGGGCGCGCGCACGGCACTTGCCTCAGGGTCAAACGCCCGGTACATCACCCTACCGAGCAACCTGCTACCCGCAGGCCTGCAACCAAACGAAAGCGCCTTACCCTTGCTCGACCATAACGCACACCGCGCGGAGCTGCGTGAACATTACGCACTGACCCCTTCGACAGAGCTTGCCGAAGCGATGCACGAGACCTACGCCAGCATGTCGCGCGTGGTCACGCCCCCGGATTGGGCCATCCACGCCCCCTATGTCGCTGCGATCAACAAATTGAAGAAAGAGCGCAACGCCGTCATCCTCGCGCACAACTACATGACACCCGAGATTTATCACGGCATCGCGGATTTCGTCGGGGACAGCCTGCAACTGGCGATCAAGGCGACCGAGGTCGAGGCGGATGTGATCGTGCAGTGCGGTGTGCATTTCATGGCCGAAACGTCCAAGATCATGAACCCGTCCAAGACCGTGCTGATCCCGGACATGGGCGCGGGCTGTTCACTGGCCGAAAGCATCACCGCCGAAGGCATCGCGGAGATGCGCGCGCAATATCCCGGGGCGCCGGTTGTCACTTACGTCAACACCACAGCCGAGGTCAAAGCCGCCTCTGACATCTGCTGCACCTCGTCCAATGCCGCGCAGATCGTCGCCGCGATGGAAAGCGACACGGTCATCATGACTCCGGACAAGTATCTGGCGCAGAACATCGCCAAGGAGGTGCCGCAGAAACGCATCGTCTGGTGGGACGGTGCTTGCATCGTGCACGAACAATACACCGCCAAGGATCTGCGCGATTTCCGCGAGTGGAACCCCGACACCCGCATCATCGCGCATCCCGAATGCCCGCCGGAGGTGGTGGCGGAAGCGGATTTTTCAGGCTCCACCAGCGGGATCATCGACTACGTCTCTAGCGAGCTGCCTGAAAAGGCGATGCTGGTGACGGAATGTTCGATGGCCTCCAACATCGCCGACTCCTTGCCGCAGGTCGATTTCGTCGGTCCCTGCAACATGTGCCCCTACATGAAGATGATCACGCTGGAAAAGGTCCTCTGGTCTCTGCACAGCATGGAGGGCGCTGTCGAGGTCGATGAAAGCGTCGCCGCAAAGGCGCGCATTGCAGTGCAGCGGATGATCGACCTTTCGCGCAAACCGGCGGCCTGAGGTTCGCGATGAAGGGCTTGGCCACCGACCGGGTGGTGATTGTCGGGGCGGGTCTGGCCGCGCTTTACGCCGCGCTCAACCTTGCGCCTCGCCCGGTTCTGCTGATCTCTCCGGACCCGATCGGCGAAGGCGCCAGTTCCGTCTGGGCGCAGGGGGGCGTCGCGGCGGCGATGGATCCGACCGATAGCGCAGAGGCTCACGCCCGCGACACCCTGCGCGCCGGGGCCGGACTGGTCGCGCCGGATATTGCCCGGCTCGTGACCGAAGAGGCACGCGACCACATTCTCGACCTGACGCGACGCGGTACGGCCTTTGATCGCACGGCGAGCGGCGGCTACGTGATGTCGCGCGAGGCGGCGCATAGCTTTGCCCGTGTGGTGCGGGTCAGCGGCGACAAGGCGGGTGCGGAGATCATGCGCGCCCTCGTGGCCGAGGTTCAGGCCTGCGCATCGGTTCAGGTGCTGGACGGTGTGCTCGCAACGGGGCTGGAGGTCGCGGAGGGTCGCGTCACCGGCGTGCATGTGGCGCGCGCGGTTCCGGAAGGCAGCGCCTCTTGCCTGATCAAGGCGCCGGCGGTCCTGCTGGCGGGCGGTGGTGCCGGGGGTCTTTTTGCGCTGACGACCAATCCGGCGCGCATCCGTGGTCAGGTGATCGGCATGGCGGCGCGCGCCGGCGCGATGATTGCGGACGCCGAGTTCTTGCAATTCCACCCTACGGCAATCGCTACCGGTGCCGATCCCGCCCCCCTTGCGACTGAGGCTCTGCGCGGTGAAGGGGCCGTGCTGGTGAACCGCGAGGGCGAGCGGTTCATGCTGGAGGTACATCCAGACGCCGAACTCGCCCCCCGCGACATCGTCGCGCGCGCCGTCTATGCCCAGACGCAAGCCGGGAACGCGCCCGCGCTCGACACCCGTGCCGCTTTGGGCGCGCGGATCCTGGAAGAGTTTCCAGCGGTGGCCGAGGCTTGCGCGCTCGCGGGGATCGACCCGGTGAACGATGTCATCCCCGTGGCCGCCGCCGCGCATTATTTCATGGGCGGGGTCGAGACGGACGCGGAGGGGCGCGCGTCTCTCGTCAATCTCTGGGTCTGCGGTGAGGCGGGCTCGACCGGGTTGCACGGGGCCAATCGCCTCGCCTCCAACGGCTTGCTCGAAGCGCTGGTGTTTGCGCGGCGTTGTGCCCGCAGCATTGAGGAGATTGCCGGCGAGGTAGGGCCAGCGGATCAGATCACGCTGCCCCCGCTAGGCGCCGGCACGCCCGCCAGTCCAAATTTGGTGGCCCGTTTGCGACGCGCGATGACCGACGGGGTCGGCGTGCTGCGCCACGCGGACGGATTGCGCCGGACGCTGGCCGAAATTGCCGCGATTGAGGCGGCGCAACCCGACTGCGTCGAGCTTGCCAACATGACCTCGACGGCGACGTTGATCGCGGCGGCGGCCCTGCAGCGCCGGGAAAGCCGCGGTGCACATTTCCGCACAGATTTTGCCAAATCGACCGGTGAGACTGGCCAGCGCAGCCGGATGACGCTGCCCGAGGCGCTCGCCATTCGCCTGTCCTGCGAAACGGAGCCTGTATGACCTCTACCCCTCTTCCTGACATGATCCTCGAACCGATGATCCGCGCCGCTTTGATGGAGGACCTGGGTACCTCCGGCGATATCACCTCGCGGATTGTGATCCCGGCCGGCACGCAGACGACCTTGCAGATGCGGGCGCGTGAGGATGGGGTGGTTTCGGGTCTGCAAATGGCGACTTTGGCTTTCCGCCTGGTGGATCCGACGCTGAAAATCGAGGCGCAGGTCCGCGACGGCGCCACCGTTCGCCCCGGTGATGTGGTGATGCGTGTGGCTGGTGACGCCGCTGCGATCCTGTCGGGCGAGCGGGTCGCGCTGAACTTTGCCGGGCGGATGTCGGGTATCGCGACGCTGACCGCAGCTTTCGTGGCCGAAACCGCCGGAACCTTCTGCCGTGTCACCTGCACGCGAAAGACCACACCGGGGCTGCGGCTGGCCGAGAAGCAGGCTGTGCTGCACGGCGGCGGCTTCAACCACCGCTTTTCGCTCTCCGATGCGATTCTGATCAAGGACAACCACATCGCGGCGGCTGGCGGGGTCCGACAGGTTCTGGCCGCGGTCAAGGCTCAAGCCTCGCACATGGTTCGTACGGAAATCGAGGTCGACACGCTGGAGCAACTGGACGAGGTGCTGGATGAGGGCGGCGCAGATGTGGTGTTGCTGGACAATATGGACAGCGACACCCTGCGTGAGGCCGTCCAGCGTAATGCCGGGCGCCTCGTGCTGGAAGCCTCGGGCAATATGCGGCTGGAGCGTGTCGCCGAGGTCGCGCAAACTGGGGTCGATTATATCTCTGCCGGAGCGCTGACGCATTCGGCGCGGACCCTTGACCTTGGGCTGGATTTCGTCGAGGCGTAACGCGCGAGACGGTCTCGCAACAATATTGCGCAAGCAATCCGGCAGCCATTGCGTTGAGATAGCTCAGCGCCTAGGAATCTGACGCTACGGAAACGGAAGGTGCTAGCGATGAGTCACTCCCCCCCGGTAAAGGCCCTAACGGCCAAGGATATTGAGGCCCGCAAGGGCGGGACACCGATCGTCTGTCTCACCGCCTATACCACCCCGGTGGCACAAATTGTCGATGCCGAATGCGACGTTGTGCTGGTCGGAGATAGTGTCGGCATGGTGTTGCATGGGCTGGCTTCCACGGTCCCTGTGACCATGGAGATGATGATCATGCACGGGCAGGCGGTTGCGCGCGGATTGTCCCGCGCCCTCATGGTCGTCGACATGCCCTTTGGCAGCTACGAGGAAAGCCCCGCCCAGGCGTTCCGGAACGCAACCCGTATCCTCGCCGAAACCGGCGCAGGCGCGGTGAAACTGGAGGGCGGCGTGCATATGGCCGAAACCATCCGCTTTCTCGTCGACCGGGGCGTTGCGGTCATGGCGCATATCGGGCTGACGCCGCAATCGGTCGGCACGCTCGGCGGTTACAAGGTGCAGGGCCGGGGCGAGGGGGCCGCAAAGCTGCGCGCCGACGCCAAGGCGGTCGCAGACGCCGGCGCGTGTTCTGTCGTGCTGGAGAAATTGCCCGCCAAACTGGCGGATCAGATCACGGCCGAAATCTCAATCCCGACCATCGGGATCGGCGCGTCGGCTGGCTGTGACGGGCAGGTCCTGGTTGTGGACGACATGCTAGGCCTTTTCGACGCGTTCAAGCCGAAGTTCGTCAAACGCTATGCCACCCTGGCCGAAACCGCGCGTGAGGCGATCCGCAGCTATGCGGAAGAAGTCCGCGCCCGCAGCTTCCCTGCTGAACATCATCTGTTTGACGATGAGGCCGGTGGCAAATGAAGATCCTCCGCACCAAGGCAGAGTTGCGCGCGCAGACCCGCAGTTGGCGGGGGGCGGGTGAGAGCATCGGGGTTGTTCCGACCATGGGCGCCCTTCATGAGGGTCACCTGAGCCTGGTAAATGCGGCGCGCGCCCGTGCCGACAGGGTCATCGTCACGCTCTTCGTAAACCCCCGGCAGTTCAACAATCCGGACGATCTGGCCAAATACCCCCGGACCGAGGAGAGCGATTCCCGCATTCTCGACCCTCTTGGCGTCGACGTCCTTTACCTGCCTGACCTCGATCAGATGTACCCCGAGGGATTTGCGACCTCGGTTTCCGTCGAAGGGCTGACCGCCTATCTATGCGGCGCCACCCGACCCGGACATTTTGACGGCGTGGCGACCGTGGTGGCCAAGCTTTTGCTGCAGACCGACGCCGATTTCGCATTCTTTGGCGAGAAGGACTTTCAACAGCTTCAGGTTGTGCGGCGCATGGTGATGGACCTCGATATCCCGACGGAAATTGTAGGCTGCTCGACGATCCGCGAGGACAGCGGGTTGGCTCTTTCCTCGCGCAACCTGAGGCTTGGCGAGGACGCCTTGGCCCAGGCGCCCGCGATCTACGCTACGCTTGGTGCAACGGTTACGGCCATTCGCGATGGCGGCGGGATAGACGCCTCGGTCCGCGCGGCAGGGGACCGTTTGAAGCAGGCCGGGATTGGGCCGATCGACTACCTGGAACTGCGCCGCGAAAGCGATCTGGCCCGGGCCACCGACCTTTCCACCCCGGCCCGCCTGTTCGTCGCCGCATGGCTGGACGGGGTCCGCCTGATCGACAATGTGCCGGTTTAAGAACCGTCAGCGTTGAGTACGATCCGCGACCCTGCGCTCACATCTCGTCTGGCCAGGGCGGGTTCGCCCCGGCACGCGACACGGTGATCGCGGCGACGCGCGCGCCGTAAGCCATCGCTGTGGCAAGCTGTTGTCGATTCAATCCGCGTATAGCCGATTTCGTCAACAATCCGTCGTGGGCAAAGCTGGTGAGGACCCCTGCGTTGAACGTGTCCCCTGCGCCAACTGTATCGACAATGTCGACCTTCTCTGACGGCACGTCGATGGTCGCGTCATCGGCCAGATAGCCCGATGCGCCGTCCCCGCCGCGCGTGATGATGACGGCGGCCGGCCCCTTGGTCAGCATCGCGCGTGCTTTGACCTCATCGGTCTCTGGACCGGGGGACAGCCAGTCCAAATCCTCATCCGACAGCTTGAGCACATCGCTTTGTTTGATCATCTGGGCGAGGCGCGTGCGGTAGCGCGGTTCGTCCTGGACAAAATCGGGCCGTATGTTGGGATCCAGCATCACGGCGCGCGTAGGGCCATGGCGGCGCAGCAGGTCGGCGTAGGTTTCCGCGCCGGGTTCAAAGGCCAGGCTTATGCCGCCAAAATAGAGTGCGTCGACGGATGCGGCAAGGGGAGGGATATCACCGGGCGTCAAACTCCGGGAAGCCGAATTCTCATCGTAAAACAGATAACTGGCCTGCCCCGAGGATAGGGTGACAAAGGCCAGTGTGGTGGGTCGGGCCGACCGGACGACATGCCGCGTATCGACGCCGCTGGCGGTCAGGGCGTCGTCCAGTTGTTGGCCAAAAATGTCACCCGAAAGGCCGGTCAACATGCCGGTCGCAACCCCTTGCCGCCCGAGGGCGATAGCGGTGTTGAACACTGCTCCGCCGACGTGTGGGACATAGCCTTTGCCCCCATCGGCGGTCGGGGCGGAGATCATGTCAATCAGCGCCTCGCCACAACACAGGATCATTGTACTACTCTTTCAAAAAGGCGTTTCGATCTACCAGGAAACGGTTCGACAAGGGCAGGCTGGCCGCGCCGAGAGCGCGTGCTTCACCGCCGATTGTTCCACCGCGCACTTCCGGCAGGTCGATCCCGGCGACGCGGTTGCGGGTGAGGCAGGATTCGACCTGCGCCACCAATTCCGCGCGCACAGGCGGCGGCAGCCATCCGTCGATCACCACGCATTCGAAATCGATCAGGCAGGCCGAGGAGGTGATGGCAGAGGCCAGCCCCTCTGCCGCCTGGGCGATCCATTTCTCGCAGTGCGCCTCTGGGACAGACCAGGTGCGCGAGGACTCCCAGATCGTATCTGGCGCGGTCCCGGCCTCGACGAGAACACGCTCCAACGTGGCCAGGGACGCGACATCGATCAACTGGCGCCTGTCGCCGGTCGTGGTGCTGATCGGAAGCGAACCCACCGCCCCGGCATTGCCGGTTCGGCCCGTATAAAGCGCATTGTCCAAAACCAACCCGCCGCCGACGAAAAAGCCGATGAAAAAGTATAGGAAGTCAGGCGGACGGTCCTGATTTCCAAAGACCAGCTCGGCCCCGCAGGCCGCCGAGGCATCGTTTTTCAAATAGACGGGAAAGGACCATTTGTCCCCGATGTCCTCCGCAATGTCGCGATCCTGCCAATCGGCCAAATCAGCCGACCGGACGCCCAGCGCATCAGCCCAGTCCCACAACCTGAACGGGATTGCGATGCCCAGCCCAGCGACGCGGTCGCGATGCTCTGGCGATAATTGTTCCAGCAATTGGCCGATCGCGTCGTTGGCAAAGCGCACAACGCTGTCCGGCGTCGGGATCCGGTGGGTCAGGTGCACCCGGCTGATGATCTGTCCGAGGAAATCCGTGAGGATCATGTCGAGACTGCGCCGCCCCACCTTCAGTCCGAGAAAGAAGGCGCCCTCTGCGGCCAATCCCATAGGCACCGACGGTTGACCGACCTTGCCGCGGATTGGCGTACCCTTTTGCAATAAACCATCTGCTTCCAGCGCACGCATGATGACCGAAACGGTTTGAGCCGACAGGCCGGACATCCGGGCAATCTCGCTCTTCGCCATCGGGCCCTTTTGTCGGATCAAGGTCAGCACGAGCCTTTCGTTGTGGGCCCGCATCCCGCTTTGATTGGTGCCGCGAACGACCTCAAAGGGGGCGTGGTCACTGTGACCAGCGGTGGTCTGTGCGTGTCGCATAGGATCCTCGCAATACTTCCGTAGGTGCAGTGATCCCAAAATATAGGCCATTTCTGGGCCTTCTGTCAATAATAAATCACTGTGATTTATTATTAGGTGCCTTTAACGTCGTCTCCCCTATCACGAGATAACGCCAGACTTGCCTCTCAACAGCAACGTCGGGGAACAGGTCCTGCTCCGGCGCGTTAGGCTTGCAATGATAGGGGAACGCCGATGACTGAAGTGCCTGCGCCGCGACACTTGGAAATACAGGCGACCCTGTTGATCGTCCTTGGCTGGACCGCAGTACTGGGTTGCGTGGTCTTCGGGGTCTCGATCGTGATCGCCGATATCCTTGTGCCGAACCACGGCTGGATCGCAGATACGATCAGCGACCTCGGGGCAGGGCGCTACGAGTTCATCGTCGACATCGGAATTTACGCTTTTTCCGCCTCGCTGGTTAGCGTTGCGCTCATGGCGGCGCATCTGCATCTCGGCGGATGGCGGTGGAGCTTTGGTGTCGTGGGCTTCGCCGCGCTTGCCCTGATTGTCTTTCTCGTCGGGGCGCGCAATGAATATGGCGACAGCGACAGCGAAGGGGTCGTTATCCACGTCTATCTCGTCTACGCGATAGGTCTGCTCATGGCGTTGATCCCTTGGGCGATGTCCAAGGGTGCGCACCGGGTCTCTGACACTTACGCTACCGTGCTGATTGCCATCTCGATTGTCTGGACGATCTCTGCACCGGTCTTCTTCTTCCTGCCCAACTGGATCGACGGGCTTTATGAACGCTACCTCGGTCTGATCGCTTTCGCCGCCGTGATCACACTGGCCCGGTTGTTCATGGCCTCTGCACGGCAATTGCGCTGAAGGTTTGGCCAGGTCGCGACGATCACCTGCGAGGCCAGACGGTGACGTATCCTGCGCACGGCGCTAGACTGGCGCCAGACCCCTGCGAAAGGAAGAGACACATGAGACTGCTTTGCATGACAATAGCCCTGTCGGCCTTGGCCAGCGTGGCGACCGCGCAAACCGTGGTTGGGATCACCAAAGAGATGCCCTCGGTCACGGTGGAAACCGAGACCGGCCCGGTCACGATCGAGCGTGTCCAGGACCCGAAACATCAGATCAGTGACGACTGGGCGCTGACCTCCCGTCCGTGTCCCGATTTCTGCATTCAGCCGCATAGCCCGGCAGAGGGCGTACACACAATCGGTGAGCTGGAGCTTATCGCGATGTTGCAGGACCCCGAAGCCGTGGTGGTGGACAGCCGCACCTACGATTGGTTCATGGGGGGGACGATCCCCGGCGCGATCAACATTCCCTACACGCAGGTTTTGGATCAGCTTGGCAAGTTGGGGTGCGAACCGGATTTCGATGGCTGGGACTGCGAGGCGGCCAAACCTGTGGCGCTCTTTTGCAACGGGATCTGGTGCGGGCAGTCGCCGACAGCCATTCGCCATATGGTCGAGGCCGGCTACCCGGCTGACCGGATCCACTATTACCGAGGTGGGATGCAGGTCTGGCGCCTCTTGGGGCTGACGGTCAAAGGCGACGAATAAGCCGTCCCCGAAGGGTCAGATGGCCGCAAACTTGATGCGTACCGACAGTCCGTCGGTGCCATCGACACTCAGCACGCCGCCGTGCTGGAAACACAAGGTGCGGATCAACCGCCAACCCAAGGAATTGGAGCGTTCGGGATAATCCGCGTCGCCATCCAGTCCGGTGCCATCGTCCGACACAAGCAAGTTGAGCCCTTCGGACGGGGTCCCGCTCAGCGTGACATCGATCACTCCGCCGGTGCGACCGCTAAAGGCGTGCTTATAGGCATTGGTGATCAATTCTCCGACGATCAGGCCAAGGTCGACGGCCAGCTTGCCGTCCAATTCGATGCGTTCGCTGTGCACCGCGATCGTGACCTTCTGCGTTCCCGCGCTAAAGGCCTGTTCTGCGTTGGCGGCGACCTCGTGCAGCAGCTCCGAGGCGACGACCGTGCCGGCATTTGCCGCGCGTTGCATCAACTCATGCGCCTTGGACAAGGCCCCGACGCGGGTTTCCAGCTCGGCGAGGACGCGTCGTGTTTCTGCTTGCGTGGAGTCCGACTTGCTCATTCGGATCAGGGCTACGATCAACGCCAGGTTATTGCCGGTGCGATGATGAAGCTCCTTCATCAGCAGCTCACGTTCCGCGAGACTCTCCATCAATTCCCGGTTCTGCTCGCTCAGCGCGGCGGCGGGATCGGCGCCTTGCAGATCGCGCAGGGCGTCCGTCGCTTCCTGCACGATTTCAGAGCCATGGGTGGGCGCTAGTGTCGCCATGAAGGTCGCGTTGATGGTCGTGCCTTCATTGCCGGTTTCGACCTCGAAGGTCTCGGCAATTCGCTGAACACCGCGCAGTCCCAGCCCCAATCCGTGGGGGGAGGGCACGGCACCATCGGCCTTTAACCGGTCCTGCGGAATGCCCCGTCCCTGATCCAGAACCGTGACGCGCAACGCCGCCCGGCCCTTGATCTCGGTCACCGAAAAACTGGCGCGACCTTTCTGGCCATGCTCGATCGCGTTTCGGCCCAGTTCCACCACGGCCGTCACGGCACGGGTCCGCTCAAACGTTCCGAACTTTAACACCTTGGTCAGCGCAAGCGTCAGATCGCGCAGCCGCACGATGTCGCCGCTCTGCTCCAGCCGCAGGGTTGTGAGGCGAACCGCTTTCATCCGCTCACCTGCCCGGTGATCCGCGCGACCACGATGCTGGCGTCGTCGCGACCCCGGAAAGACCGGTTGATCAGGAAACCCGCGATCAGAAGTGGGCTGCGATGCAGAAGGCCGGGCGGAAGATCGGCGTCGCGCAGGGTCTTCAACCCATCGCTATACATGATCACCAGATCGGCCTGTGCCAGTTGCATCGTCTCTTCGAACCCCCGCGTCGGCGCGGCCCCGATGCGGCCATCGCGAACCGCCAGACGACGCGTGCCGGATTTCGTGATGCAGAGTGTCGCGATATTGCCCAAACCGGCGTAGGCGAGGCTCAGGTTCGCGTGATCAATCCGAACAATCGACGCGACAGCTCCGCGCGAGCCGACATGCGCCTGCGTCAGTGCCTCCATCATCTCGCCCGGCGGCGCGTCAAAGCCACGGGCGGTCGCGAGGATCTCTCGCGAGGCTTCGGCAGCCAGCGCGCCGTGACCCAACCCGTCACATAGGATGATGTCCGTGGTTTCCCGCGTCTGCAGCAGCATCCAGTCATCGCCGCAGACCCGTTCAGCCGGATGACAGACCCTCAGCCCGCCGATATCGATTACACCGGTCGGCGCAGTGTTTACTGAGTCAAAAGTACAGACAATCGTGGTTCCGATATCCGCCGAACTGAACACGTCAAAACTGTCGGACAACCGCTTGATCGCCCCCAGACCCAGGCCCGCGGAGTCAGAGGAGCTTTCCCCATCCTGGAACATCCGATCCATGTCGCCGATCCCCTCGCCGGCGTCACTGAACAGCAGAGCCAGCCGGCGCGTGCCCGGTGTCCGGATAATATCGATCAGGACCCGGCCTCGTTCCGCATAGCGCAGGATATTCGTGGTCGCTTCGGTCACGACGATGGCGAGTTCATCCAACCTTGTGTCTGAAAGGTTGATCTCGGTCCCGTAGCGACGGGCCAACCTGCGCACGGCGGCAATCGCGCTGCGGTCGTCAATGTCGATCCAGCGCTTCACAGCTTGGCACTCATCGTCACAATGGTGCCTTCGCCGACCGTGGTGGTGACGTCAAAGCCGTGGGAGAGCCGTTTCGCGCCGCCCAGCCCACGCCCCAACCCGTTCGCCGAGGTATATCCATCCGTCATCGCCCTATCCATATCCTCAATCCCCGGCCCGCGATCACGGCACCGGACGATCAGATAGGTCTTTGAGCGGTCGAGAAAAACAAAAAGTTCACCGCCGCCCCCGTGCATGATGGCGTTTCGGGCAATTTCACTGACCGCCGTGGCAAATCGCGTGATGCGGATGGTGTTGGTGCCCCGTGCCTTCATCTCGCGCGCGACGGCCTGGCGCGCCGTCACAACGTCGCGGCTAGTGTTCAGCATCACCTTCGCGATGGGGTTCTGTCCTGATGTCAGGTCCCGTTCAGGCACGCCGCAACTGGGTCAACGCATGGGTGAGGCTCAGCGCTGTGCGCGTCTCGGGCAGGTACATCCCCAGCTCGACCAGCGTAACCGCCACGGCCGGGCGCATCCCGACGACATAGGTTTCGGCGTCCAGCAGCCGCGAGATCCCGGCGAGTTGGGCAATCACCCGACCGACAAAGGTATCCACGATTTCAAGCGCGCTGATATCAAGCACCACGCCGCGCACTTCCTCTTCGGAGATACGGTGAGACAGTTGATCCTGAAGATCGATGATCTCCGTGTCGGTCACGTCGTCCTGAATGGACACCAGCAGCGCTCGTTCGACAAGGTGGATTGTCGTGACGCCCGCCACCTCAATGGTCCCTTGTCTTCGTGATCACATAGCCGACCGTTTTCAGCGCATCGGCCAACGCCGTGCGGATGCTGGACCGGGTCGAAACCGTACCCACGTCAATACCAAGCTGCACCATGGTCTGCGCGATCATCGGGCTGATGCCGCTGATGATGCACTCGGCACCCATCAGACGCACGGCAGCGGCGGCGCGCAGCAGGTGTTGTGCCACCTGCGTGTCGACGGTGCCGACGCCGGTGATGTCCATGATGACCACTTCGGCCTGCCGTTCCAGAATGGTTTGCAGCAGGTTCTCCATCACCTCTTGGGCGCGGGCGGAATCCAGCGTGCCGATCAGCGGCAGGGTCAAAACACGGTCCCAAAGCTCGACCACGGGGGTCGACAGTTCCAGCATCTCTTGGCGTTGACGATCGATGATCTGCTCACGCTCAAGAATGAAAATCTCGTTGGTGTAGATGGCAAAGGCATCGACCAGACGGGTGACCAGCATCACGTCGCGGATCAATACGCCGTGTTCGCTGTCTTGCATCGCTTCGAGCCGTTTGAACAGCGGCGCTTTCAACGCCAGCACAAAGGTCGCCATCTCGGTCGGGGTCACGCCGCGGTTGACCCGCTCGCGGCTCACATCGGTCAGAACGGCGCGCAGATCATCCCATTGGGTGTCATCGAAATCGAAATCTTCGCCCGAAATGCCATCGTGCACACCTTTGGAAAAGGCTTTGAGCAATTCGCGGTTCTGGTTCCGGCTCTCCGCATCGGAGAACAGGTCAGAACGTTTCACGCCCTCTTTGACCTGCGTTCCCAGCCACTCCTCGATGATACCTTTGAAATCGGTGTCGAGAACAGTCAGAATATTGGCCGTAGCAGATTGCGGCATCTTGAACCCCAGTGTTTATTTCACCCCCCATAGGCCAATCGTGGGGCCAAGTGTCAATCTGTCTCTTATACACATCTGACGCTGCCGACGAATAGAGAGGTGTAGA
>OJBO01000420.1_pt1 | contig 24986 bp, 20 predicted proteins | sample 1590461 | NCBI WGS metagenome assembly OJBO01 (sample SAMN05416836, study PRJEB24817) | seawater metagenome | isolation source: Sea water | place: Canada:Atlantic | collected 2013-07 | reverse complement strand
GAGATCATGCCTAGTCTCGTGGGCTCGGAGATGTGTATAAGAGACAGGTTCTGGGCTGCATGAAAAGCAAACCCCAACTCGCCTTGGGACGCCTGTCATGGACGGGGGCCCCGCTGAACGGAATGCGTCATTGTGATGCTGCCGCTTTCTTTGGTGGATAAGCGGGTAACTATATTAGTTGGTCAGCGGTCAACCTTATAAATATTGAGCTTTGTATTTGAAATTCTCTGTAGCCTATTAATAAATAAAGCGAGCAAACAACTAAAGATTTAAAAATCGGCAAACATACAAATGACGAGATGGTACTTGAAACCCTATCCAGCCAGCATAGCTAAAGTTTACCGGCCGGTTCATCGATTGAACAAACAATAAATCAAGCTTCTATGTTGCAAACATCGCTCTCTTGTACGTGATACCCTTCGACCCGCGCGGCAATCAACCTCCGCAACCGTATCGAGTCCCCCGACGAAATTGAGCCGTTCAATTCCCTTACCATTGCAGCCACTTCAATTTGGCTCAGCATCCCCTCTTGCGCTCGGAGGATCTTCGCATGTGGTGTCGGCAACAAGCTATCGTCGTCGATCAATAGCTCTTCGTAGAGCTTCTCACCTGGCCGCAGACCAGTCACTTTTATCTCGATATCCCCCTCACCCGTCTCCGAATCCTTAACCTTTCGGCCGGAGAGCGTGATCATACGGCGAGCGATATCGATGATCTTCTGTGGCTCCCCCATATCCAGCACGAACACGTCGCTCCCTTTTGCATAGGCACCAGCCAGCAAGACCAAACGTGCCGCTTCGGGAATTGTCATGAAGAAACGGGTGACATCTTTGTGGGTTACCGTCACCGGCCCTCCGCGAGCGATCTGTTTTTGGAACAGTGGTAAGACCGAACCTGAGGACCCAAGCACGTTTCCAAAGCGCACCATGGCAAATTTTGTAGCAGCATTTCGCGTCTGGACATCCTGCACCACCAGCTCGGCCATCCGTTTGGTGGCACCCATGATATTGGTCGGCCGCACGGCTTTGTCGGTGGAGACCAGAATGAAGTGCTCAAGCTTCGCCTCGGCAGCGGCTTCAGCAACGACTTGGGTACCAAGCACGTTGTTACGTGCGCCTTCTAACTCGTTTTCCTCGACTAGCGGCACGTGTTTATAGGCCGCGGCGTGGAGAACAATCTCGACCCCCTCCTCAGCAATCACGGCGGCCACGCGCGCCTTGTTGGTGACCGACCCAAGCCGGCTGACAATAGGGATCCCCGTGACCTTCGCCTCTAGTTGCAGCTCCTGATCAATCGAGTACAGCTGGAACTCACCTTGTTCGAACAGCACAATTCGCGCCGGGTTACAGTTCAGCAGCTGCCGACACAGCTCGGACCCGATCGAGCCCCCTGCCCCGGTCACCATCACAACGCGACCGGCATATGTCTTGGCGATTTCAGGCGTATCAAGATCGACCTTATCACGGCCCAAAAGCTGATCCGGCGCGACGGTTCGCAGGCTATCAGCGAGCCCCTTGCCAGACATCAGGTCCACATAGGATGGCAGCACCTGCACTTCGACCTCATGAACGCTGAGCTTTGAAATCAGCTCATCTCGACGATTCTTGGCCATCGATGGTACTGCCAGCAGAATTTGTTCGATATCGCGCGCTTTGACCAATTTCCCTAGTTTAGAAGGATCATGAACAGGCAGCCCTGCGACCATGAGACCGTGCAAGTTCGGGTTGTCGTCGATAAAGAATACGGGCCGCGCTTCGCTGGCCTGCCTCAGGGCGGCTGCCAATTGGATACCCGCGGCCCCTGCCCCGTAGATCGCGACCGGTTTACGGTTACCGCCGCGCTCTGACAGCCAACGCAGCAGGTTCAGTCCAATCACGCGCGCGGCGACGGCGAAGATGCAGAAGAACAGCCCTAAAAGAAGAGGCACCGACCGCGGCGCCGACAGTTTTAACCAGTAGCTCAGCATAACCGCACTGGAGGCAATCAACAGCGAAGCTACGCCAATGTTTGACATGGAATGTGTATCGAAAGCGTTAAGCTTGATCCGGTGTAGCCGCAATGCCCAGATGATACCAACGCCCCACATCGAAATGACGGGGAACAGCACCCAACTGTCAGCGATTGGCATCCAGGGCGTTCCCGTACCGTATCGGAAGGCAAAGGCGCAGTAGAGAGCGAGGGGGACGAGCATGCTGTCGACGGCCAGAAAAATGGCCCGCTTTTTCGCCCTCGAAAGGTCGTGAATACTGTTCATGTGCATGGCGATAATTTTCTTAGAATATAAAAGGTCGTTTGTAATGTCCTTATGGTACCAAATTACTGCCGTTTAACGAAGGTGTTTTTTGCGGATCCGCCGCTTGTCACTTGCGTTATACGCCCTGCCCTTGATCCGGCCGCGAGATGTTGAATACTCTTCCCCGCGCGAAGCTATATAAAGAGACACGCGAAAAGGGAATACATCAGATGCTGCTGGCAATGATGTGCTGATGTGCCCCGATGAGAAGACCTTCCATACCGACATCACACGGAAGATTCGTAAAAATGTCATGGATGTCCAGCCCATCTTCACCCGCTGAAAATTCGCATGATTTTCTGGCGGAAATAATCTATAAGGCCCTATAACTATTAGGTAATATAAATTGTCAGCTGACAATTTCGCGGTTGGTCAGAGCCATCAGCATAGGTTGCAGTTTAAACACCCTTTGGCGCGCTATCTGTGTCAGCCGTCGAAAGTATGCGCCTGGGCTGCGGATGGCTGTGGCCTTTTAAAGCACACATGAGATAGTGGCCGTTTCCGGTCCAATACACATTTTGCGCTGAGACTGCCTGGACTGCTCGATACCGAGCATAGGTCTGATTTTGTGCTAACGGCCAGGGAACATAAATAGGCACTCACGCCCGATCGCAGACCGAGAACACTTCGTAAACTCAATCTTGAAATAGGTTCGACGCCAGCGTAACATGGCCCTATGGGTCACACATACCACCACAACCTGAGCTCCCGAATATCCGACTGATTACTAGTTCGGTATTTGGGAGTGCCTTGGTGGGACACGGGATTTATAAACCCTTTAGCAGCAGATTACTGCGTCGTCGGCGGTTCAATTCCGCCCATTCCTACCAATACCTATGTGTGAATTTTGGACCTGTTGCGCTGCAGTCCAACGTATACTTTCGTCAACGCCAACTTCCCGTCGAATTCGACTGGGCCATTCCTGACCAAGTGTTGGACTCCGACCGTGCGGATTACGTTAACTAGTGATGGCTGCAAACATTGTCGTCAGAATCTCGCTTCGTCTTTATAACCACCACCAGATCAGTTCGGCCATCATTGTTGGCGGAGGGGGCGAGATCCCTACTGCTTCCCGTCTCTGGCGAATTAGATAAGATGCTTTAACGTCGACTCCGAAAGCAAATGAGTTGCCAGCCGTCATCGGAAAGAACATTTTTAGTGTCTGCAAAAGGTACTTGGCTCGCTCGTCAGATATCCAAAGGAATCGGACATTCGAGAAAAGTGACGATTTAAATATGTACACAAGATACATCTTGTGTTTACTTCTGTGCACACAACAAATTGTTGAATCTTCCCGAGATCATAAATGATAAGTCTCTGATATCTAAGCGTTTACTGTCGTTACGAATACTTTGCCTCAACACGCTCAAGAAGCTCAACAGTTTATCCTAGATTAATCCGGCATATCTGTTAATGTTCCTCAAACAATAAAGACTTGAGGGCAGCAATGAACGGGATTCGAGCCTCCCAGAGATTTGAGGTCATGTCCAAGCGACTGGGTAACCGGTTGCATGAACATGCGCAGGAAACCTTCCCACCGGACGCTCAGAAGGGCCTCCGCCGTTTCGCTATGCGGGAAGCAGCTGAATTGCTTCGCATCAATCAGAACACCTTCCGCCATCATGTGGCAAACCTCGAAGGCTTTCCCGAAGGGATCTTGGAGGGAGGCAATCGCCGAAGCTTCTCCGCAGAGGAAATGGTTGAAGCACAACGCGTGCTTCTCGAGACTGGAAGGATCAAACCAGAGGAGCATCCGCACAGAAGACCGGGAGAAGCTTGTCAGGTTTTAACGATCTTCAACCTGAAGGGCGGCTCTGCCAAGACATCGTCTGTTGCACACATTGGGCAACTATTGGGACTACGAGGGTACCGAGTTTTGCTGATCGACCTTGATAGCCAAGCAAGCCTGACGAATCTATTCGGTGTTACGCCTGAGCTTGATCCGGATATGCCGACCTCATACGATCTTATCAAGTCCGACGACCCGCTGCCTGCTGCAGAAATCATTCGCAAAACGAACTTCCCGACTGTCGACCTGATCCCAGCATCCATGGACATAATGGAGTACGAGTTCGAGGTCGCACTGAGCTTCAGAGAAGGTACCACCACGTTCCATAGCCGCATCAGGGATGCGCTCGAGCCAGTCTTGAGCCAATATGATGTGGTACTGTTTGATACCCCACCGCAGCTAAACTTCTCGGTGATCTCGGCTCTTTTTGCATCGACTGGGGTACTGATCCCGCTGAACGCCTCCATGTTAGACGTCATGTCCCTCGCGAGCTTTCTTGCAATGGCGAGTAACTTGATGGGCGTCGTCGAGACGCATGCCCCCGAACACGGACTGAACTTCGTAAGGCTTCTCATTACACGCTACGAAAATACCGATGGTCCGCAGGTTCAAATTTCGTCTCTACTTCGGACAGTGCTTGGAGATGCGGTACTATCTGCAGAGTTCCTCAAATCAACTGCGGTGGGCGACGCTGCAAATACCCAACAGAGTATATTTGAAGTCGAACCTCGCGATGTGAATCGTCGAACTTACGAGCGCGCGACCGAGTCCGTATCTCGCGTGACGGATCAGGTCGAACGAGAAATCCTCAAAGCCTGGGGGCGTAGTGATGGCACGTAAAGTCTTCGGAAATTCCCTAAAGAATGCGATGGGTGAAGCGACGCCTTCGGAAGAAAATTTGGATACGAGCCGCACGAGCCCAACCGTAGCTCGCGCACAAGTATCCATTCTCGAAGAAGATAAACACGCCACACGGCTGATAGACCCGAACGCCATACAGATGTCCGCGGTCATGGATCGCATCGATCCCAGCGATGGCCTGGATGATCTTGTCTCGTCGATCCGTGAGCACGGTCAAAAAGTTCCAGTTTTGGTTCGCAGAACCTCGGATGGACTCCTTGAGATTGTCTATGGTCGCCGCAGGCTTCTCGCCTGCCGCGAACTTGGTCAGAAGGTGCGCGCAACGGTCATGGAGATGACCGACGAGGAAGCACTCATTGCCCAAGGTGTGGAAAACAATGCCCGCCAAGACCCATCGTTCATTGAGAGAGCTCTGTTCGTAGCCGGGATAATTCGGGAACTTGGGAAGACAGACGAGGCACGTAAGAACGCTCAGACCGTTGCGTATCGGGCACTTCAGATAAATGAATCGCTTGTCTCACGGATGAACCGTATCGCGACAGGCATTCCTACTGAATTGATTCAGGCTATTGGACCTGCGCACGGCGTTGGTCGACGGGTCTGGGAAAAACTCTTTCGGTTGTGTGAGAAAGACGGCGCAAAAGCCCGCGAAATTGCCACCAAAATCCCCAGCAATTTACCAGGCCCCGATCGTCTGGAAGCAGCGATTACCTTGCTGACGGCCACCAAGCCATCGGCTCCCTCGGCGCACCCCGACGAGCGCGTGAAGGTCGGGCGAAGGGGTAATCGTATCACTATCGATGTTGACGCAGATCTTGCCCCACGTGTGGAGGAGGCTGTGCGCAAGCTGATAATTGAGCTTCTTGACCGCGGTCAAGATGGGCCAGAGTAACAACCCCGCGTCTTGACCGCGGTCAAGACGTCAAAAACAACGAGCAGCAAACGAAAGGAGGACCGGCTAGAAAAAGAAAGACCCCCCGAAAGCGATACTTCCGAAGGGCCTCAATTAGTCTCGACACCTAATTGATACCTCCTAATCGAATCGATTTCAACACCGCTGGCGGTGAACCGGGAAGCTTTTTCTTCCGAAACACCATGAAACATCAAAACAAAGCACGAACCGCCTTGGCGGAACGGACAGACTTGCCCTACCCAAACCCATACGAACTGTTAGGCCCGGTTCGCATTCTGAGAAAACAGCTCGGCCTTACGACCAACGACCTAGCCGTGTTGACCGCACTCATCAGCTTCCTTCCCCGCGAAAGACGTGGAGGTCTGGATAACCGGCAGATTGCACTGACCGTCGTCTTCCCATCCAACGCTTCGTTGTCAGAACGGGCTAATGGTCTTGACGAAAGAACACTTCGTCGCAGCCTTGGGCGCCTCTCAGCGGCTGAACTGATTGAGCGGAAGAGTTCTGCAAATGGGAAACGCTTCCCGCTACGATATGGAGGAGTGATTAAGGACGCCTTCGGCATCAACCTGAAGCCCTTGATTCAACGGTACGACACACTCGCGATGCAGGCGTCACAGCTTACCGAAGAACTCGAGCATCTACGGTCACTGAAGTCCGAAGCCTTAGCACTTCGTGCGTCTCTCCTTCGACAGACAGGCCTCGGTGAAGAAAAACTCTCTACCCTAAACATGTTTAGAAATGTCTTGCGTCGAGCGACGTTGACCGTGGACGCAGTTCTAAGCGTTATCTCGGAGCTCAGAGCTATGGGTGCCGCCACAGACGCCTGCTACGGTGAGAGGCACACAGTAGTAAACGCTAACGCAAGAGTCATTCTACAAGCTGACGAACAGCGATCAGATAAGCTCGATCCAATTGAGCTGACCGCCACAAACGGACAAAATGTCCGGCACATAGAGTCTACAACAAAAGATATTAATAAGACTGCTATTAAAGCATCGGAACAAGATGAACAAACGTCGCAAACTCAGGCCAAGATGAACCGTGACCCAGAGAAAATGGCTTGGGAAGACTTCACCCATGTAGCAGGACTTTTCCCGGTCCCTCCTCACTCAGGGGAAACCCTTACCCGCGTTCTATATGATCTAGGTAAACTGCTTAGAGTGGGACAAGATAGATTGAAACGCGGCATCCAAAAGGCGGGCGCAGGCAAACTGCTTCTAGTCTTCGACTACCTGTTAGCCCGCGCCGGTACGATTAAACACCCCGATGCCTATTTTGAAAAAGTGCTATGCACACAACTTGACCGCATATGAGTTTCTTGACCGCGGTCAAGAAACTCCACGGCATTAGACAGCATGTTAGCTCAAGGGGACAGCAGATGGTTTTCCTAATGGGTCGCTACCGAGATGTATCATAGAGAAAATCTGGTAACAGCTCTCCAGGCTAAGTTCTGTTGCAAACCAAAGCATACGTAAGACCGAAGTTCTTATGATCCGCTCCACCGGGCTGCGCATATACGATAAGAAGTAGCATACACTAAAATACCTTAGGGCATTAGTATCCCTACGAGATAATTTCCTCAGGGACGTGCTGCTCGCTGCAGATGTTGAAAGAGCGTTTCAAATTTGGATCCAACGCCCCTGTTCCTTATGGGAACATCTATCCGATAAGGAATAACGGTAGAGTACCTAATTGCTTCCCCTAACGACTCATGGTTGCGTACGTCGGTAGTGCAAGTGCATTTGAAATGCTGAGAACGAGATATACCAGTGAAACGTGGGTTCTGCTGCCGTGCCCATCGATTTGACCGCGGTCAAGTTGTGGAAGGCATAATTTAATTCCAAGGTCAGACGGTGGGAGATAAAAGTTCTCGACTCCAACATTGACGAATGAGTCGTTTCAAATCCCGAAAATTTAAATCTCAGTTTAATCATTCAGAGATAATTTGACCGAGCATTCAAGAACAGAATGCAATTTCAGATTTTTCAAACCAGGAAATACCATGACCAACGACTTAAATATCCCGCAAAAATCAACCCATATTAAGTTGCCGAAAACTCTCGTTCTTGTCCTCCCTGGGAGTATGTTTGGATTAGCAGAATCCCAATTGGGGCGTAAGGCGCGTGAATATCGCAATGCAGTTGCGGAGGAAATACTATCACACGACGGGTACTTTGCGGTGATCGATGGCTTTTTATCGGATGAAATCCAACGCGGGTTTGACGACGTAATCGAGAGGGGGCTGTCAAATGCTATTCTCGCTGCGGAACGCGTAGGGTGTCTGAATTCGGTTTCAGCATTTCGTATGTATGGTTGCGACACGGGCGAGGTAGCTTATGATGGCTGGCAGGAAAATCGTTCATGTTGCCTGGATAAATATTTCGATGGACCAGATGACGCAGCGGAGTTTTTGAGTGAGCATCTCGAAACTTCCGAGATCACGGTAACTGGTGCTTGGGCAACATTCGATGACAGCTCCGGTTGCGTGAACGGCGTTGCACAAACTCTCAGATCCCTTATGCCAAACATCCAGGTGCGGATTAGCGAGACAGCGATCTTCGAAGAATATGATGACGGAGAACTCGACGGACAACCGGTCTTCAATACGGTCGGATGACACTGGCCAATTCCCACGCCCTTAATGATTGATGATCATACGCGGTACAGGGCATTAAAAAACTATCTGATAAAGTCCAGAAAATGCGGTGTTAGCATTGGTGGACTTCATTCAACTATCAAATCTCTTGTGCTTTGTGCCCTCCTTAGTGCACCTATAGGTTGGATTTTAATTGTTCCGCCTTAGTAAACGGAACTCGAAAACGCGGAAATTTAGTGAGCAGCGGTGTAATCACGTAGCGCAAACTTGCGTGATTATAGCCTTGGGTTGCTTCAAATTTAAGTTCCTCCATCGCTGACGCACCAGGTATTGTTCTGCACTGCTCTGTAAGTGCGACATCTACAAAACCCGTCTTATCCTCGTTTGAGCCAGCCACACACTTGGGACGATGCCACTGGTAGCTTTTTACTTTGTGTTAATGGGTCGTGGCAATCTCCTACCAAGAGGGGGATCTGATATGACCCAAGCAAATGATCTCGATAAATCACCATTTAAAAAGCTAAAGCTTGAAACGGCAAAACTAATCTTGGCAGGTTTTCGGCGACCGGCATACGCGGGTGTTTTGCAGCGTCATCCAAAACAATCGACCTATGCATGTGACTTGCTGCTGGATGCCATAGGAAGAAAAATCCAAGTCAAAGTCGCAGGTGGCTTATCCGAGAACCACATGTGCTGTCGTGCTGCAGTTCATGGGCTACCCCACTTAATCTCACCGTTGACGCTAGATTTGATCCAGGAATCATCAGCTTCGTTCCCGAGGCATTTAGTAGGGGAGATCGCATTAAACCCAGCAAGACTTCGGCTCACTCTTTTGCCGTTCCTCGGAAAATCTGATGACCGGAACTGGGTCTGTGTTCTTGAGCATTGGATGGACGAGGCATGCTGATATGAGTGCAGATACCTCTCTAAATCCATCGATCTTAAAGGGACGCGCGTCGTCGCTTAGTACTTGGGTCTTTGGTCGTTGCATTAACAATCCTCACCCGACGACCGAGGGTGAACACTATGTGCAGAACGGTAATCATATAATCGCGGAAGGCATTTCAGAGAAGCCGACCTCAAATGCTAAGGTTCTGGCGAAAGCTGGTCAAAGTGCCGCAAAGGCAGCGCTGACATGGTGACTGGCTTTCCTATGAAGAGCCCAAAAAATGATGCCGCTGCCATAGCAGGGCGGAACCCAACGCCTTCGGAGCGCTTGTTGTCCGATAGTTTGATCGCTTACGCATTTGCGCAGGAGGCGAACCGCTTGTACGCTCCCGAAGACCTGATTGCTTCGGGTACGTGGCAGAAATATGAGGTGCGCGCTGCAGCTCTCGCAAAAAAAAGCCCGCGCGACAATCCGTATGAGGCCTTCCTTAGGATAGATAGGGCAGGGGGGTGGGAGACCGTTAACACCCGTCAAGCTTACAGATCTGCCCTCGTGCGCTTAGCTGCGCAGTTGGTGGTCGAAAGTGCTCCCAGTTTCTGGAAACACTATATCTCGCAAAAACCAACAGCAAAGGCGACACTACAACTTAATGAATGGCTTCGCAAAAGCGTAGATAGTGCGTCGGAGGCCAAATTTGCGGCCGCGCAGCGCCCGCTGGATAAAACTGAATATGAAAGCTTTCGGAGCGCGGTGGCTTTCCTTGTGGCCCAACCCCCGGACCCATCACATCAAGCGCTAAGAAAAAATAAAGGTGATCGATCGGTTAAATCCAAAAGAAAGCCCAACGCCAAAATCGCGTCGTTGCGTGCGCTCAATCAGCATCAGGATCGTAAACGCAAATCGGACCCGACCTATTGTTGGCTCGACACTTACTGGCGGTTTGTGCTGGCTGACGACGATACGGGCGATTTGCAGCGGGCAATGATTTCGACATTAATTTTGACAGGCTGCCGACCAGTCGAATTTTCTTGCCGTTTAGGCATTGAGGTTTCGATAGCGGATTTTGATACGGCGAAAAGGCTTACGTTCAAAATTCACGGAGCAAAAACGGCTGCGAAAAAGGAGATATCGGTAGAAGCGAAGGGGCAGGCAATACGCCAGATCACCTTGGGCTGTCACAGTCCCGAAGCGCTTTGGCTACACCGCCACATTTCGCGGTCCGGTGAAAACCGTTTAGTGTTTAGTCAAGCGGGGACTCCGTCTTCATTATCTGGAAAGATGCTATCAACAGCCGAACAGGAGCGGCTATTGACCAATAGTCTTGGGAAACGCGTCAAAAAAATTGCTAGTCGCGCGTTCACTCGTCTCAAGCATAACGTGACACCATATGTCTTTAGGCATTCCTTCGCGGACGCCTTGAGGACGGGAGGGCGATTTGATGAACAAGCGATGGCTGCGGCGCTAGGACAGCAAAGCACGCGTACATTGGGGCATTACGGTGGGTCAAACCGGCAGAAGAAAACACAGTCGGTACGATCCCGACAGATTGTATGTATTGAAGCTAGCAGCCCTGTTCGAGAGTATTCCCGAAACTTCCCAAACGATGTTCGAACGAATTCTCGCCCAAGGTTGTAAACTGTGACGGCCAAATTAAGCGCTTAGTGCCCTATATCTTCCGGGTCCGCATATTCTCGCGGATATGTACAAACTATATCCAGTGCATCGCTCCAGACTCCACGGCTGCCTATGGGCTTGTTTGATTGTCTTAACTCGGGAGCAATGCGCTCTGTAAAATAGCCACTATAATACTAGCGGACTGATCAAGCAGCTATGAAACCGGGTTCTCAGCGATTGAAAAGAGCAGGCTGCTTCGCCTAAGGATATGACGGAAATCGCCTAAACAGATCCAATATGTAACATATTGTAATTTGAGTAACGTTACAATGTGTTACAATTTGTAATGATAGACAGTTAGGGCAGGAAGAAATGGCAATAAACCAACAGCGGGTTTTCCAGGCGGCTGAACAATTGATCGAGCAGGGCACTGAGCCGACCAATAGGAACATTCGAGAATTGCTTGGTGGTGGGTCACTCGCGACCATCACACCGTTACTCAGAGAATGGAAATTGCTTCAAGAGCAATCGGCAGACATACCAAACAGCGTTCGCGTGGCCATGGACCATACCCTGAAACGAGTATGGATCGAAGCAAAAGATCATGCAAAGCGTACCTTCGTTGGCGATCGAATGCTGTTGGAAGCACAGATATCAAAGCTTGAGGATGAGCTTCGTTTGGCTGATGAAGCCAAGGAAAAGACGCATGCGGATATTGCCGAGCTTAAGGAAGCAATCAAAGCCGGTGAGGCCGCCGCCGAATTAGCGAAATCACAATCGGCGGAACGTATTGCTGACCTAAAAAGTGCTCTTTCTGAGACGAAGGAAGAAGCCAAAGAGGCAAGAACAAGTGAACGGGATTTGAACAAACAATTGGTAGCATTGACGAAAGAGGCTTCGGAGCTGAGGGTTCTTGCCGATAAGGCGAAGGCAGATGCAGACCATGCCAATGCCAAGCTGAGGAGCGGCACAAAGTAGGCGAACCCTCGCCAGATGTGTCTTGTTCGCGGCCACAGCTGGCAGGAATGCCCAAAGATAAAAGTACCTATCTCCACCTCTTCGTAAAAATCCACCAGTTCCGTTAAAACTCACCGGAACCAAAGCCCGCAGCGTGTGTTATCTCTTCGGAAATAATGATCACGATATCAACGCTTTAACGGTCGCTTCAGCACTGGTGAAGCTTCCCATTAATCATAGCTAAGGGTGTGAGTATGCAGAGCAAAAATGACGCGTTGAGTGAGCTTTGGCGGGTGCTGAGCGGGACGCAGGCGGCCTACGAGACGGCGCTGGATGACCTTGACGATGGCGCGGGCAAGGAACTGGTGAGCGAGATCACCGCCATGCGTAAGGAGAATATCGCTCAGGTCGAGAAGTACCTTTCGGACGCGGGCATTGACACGAGCGCGCTGGAGGAACCAGAGCGGGTTTATTCTGCGCTGGATTGGACCTCGGCGGGCATAGAAGGGCCCGATGGGGTCGAGGCACAGGTGCGCAAATACGAGGCGGATGTGCTGGACGCCTATGACCGCGCGATCGAGCCTTATGCCGCGGGGGATGCGGAGTTGCAGTTCCTGACGCAGCAGTATGAGGCGCTGAGCGAAAAGCTCGGTGGGCTGACGCCTGACCGCGCGGCGGCGTGATTTTGGTGAGCAGGCGGTTAACCTGCGCAATTTGAAACAACTTGTGGCAGCCTGATGCGGATCGGGCTGCCATTTCCTATGGGGCCGCCCGACCTGAAGATGGAGGAGCATGGCGATGATATCAGCGATCCTTGGCATCTGTTTATTGCTGGTGGTGACGGCAGATGTCGTCATGTCGACGCTGGGGGTAGGGGCCAATGGCCCGCTCGCCCCACGGGTGGCGCGGGGGACGTTTTGCCTCATCCGATGTTTGCCAAAACAGAATTGGGTGCATCGTGTCTGCGGCCCGCTTGTGGTGGTCAGCATCGGGGCGGCGTGGATCATCCTGATGTGCCTCAGCTGGACCCTGATCCTGTCGGGGCAAGCGGGGGCGGTGGTTTCGCAAAGCTCGAGCGCACCGGCGGGTTTGCTGGAGAAAGCGATCTATGCCGGGCATTTGCTGTCGACCCTGGGCGGCGGTACTTATGAGAGCAGCGGCCCGCTTTGGGGTGTGGTGGCGACGTTTATCGGCGTGTCGGGGATGGTCGTGCTGACCTTGTCGGTTAGTTTCGTCTACTCCACGACCCAAGCCGTCTCCACCGGGCGAGCCATTCTGGCGTTGTCGGACGTGCATGCACCGGGGACAGCGCAGTTCAGCCAGATCCTGCTGCCGCAATTCGCTACGCTTGTCGCACAGATCAAGGCCATTCCCTATGCGCTCTATTTCAGCACGGTGCGCGAGGAACGGCGCTTACCGCAAAAGCTGGCGCAGCTGAGAGCGCACCCGGAGATGTCGGCGCAGGACCGTCGCAACCTCGACATTCTGCTGCGCGAGCTGCCGGGGTTGGAGCATGTGCCAGAGGATCAGTTCGACGAGACATTCCAGGAGTGGGCCAAGGGCTACACCCTGCGCCCCGAAGAGGGGTAAGCTGACCTATATCCCGCCGTGGTCGGATTTCAGATCTTCGCCCTGCTGGTGGATCACCATTTTCTCTGCGGGATAGGGTCTAATAAGGCGGAAAGCGTCCTCTGCTGGTCCAGTTAGCCAAGCTTCGTAATCGTCAGGGGCCAAGATCGCGGGCATCCGGTCGGGGTGGGTGTCCTTCACCAATTCATTCGGCGTGGTCGTGATCATCGAGGATGTGGTGAGCTCGCGATACGCTGTCCCGTAATCGCCCGCAAAGCTGCGCCAGATCCCGGCGAGGGCGAAGGGCGGGCGCGGGGTGTCGCCGGTCACGCCAAACCAGACATAGGTCGCCGGATTGTGCCCCTTTGCCTCGCAGAAGCTGGAGGCGGGGATGAGGCAGCGGCGTTCGGTAAAGCTGGCTTTCCAGAAGGGCGAGCTGCGTAGCTTATCATCCCGCGCGTTGTTCACCGCCTTGGGCTGGATCGGCTTGCCGGTTTTCTTGGAGGTTTGCGGCAGCACGAACCCCCAATGCGTGTTGCGTAATACGCGGTTGCCATCGTCGTCCAGCGCCACGATGGGCGCCGTGCCCTTGGGGAAGATCGCCGTCAGCGGCTCTGCATTGCCCAGCTGGTCGTTTTCGGCGCGCACGTTGAACAGTTTCCTCATGAGGGTCGGGGCGAGGGTATTAGCGTAAAGGTTGCACATCTTCGGCGCTCCGTTTCCGGCTGTGAGGGGCTTGGGCGTTCTACCCATACCACAAATTATGCAGGACATTCCCGTAAGGCGATCTAGTTCAACCTTAGGGACACGCAAGTTTACGCGCATTAGAGACGAACAATAAGCCATAGGAATGGAGAGAGCATGACCGACCACACGTCAGAAAACGGCGAGATAGAGACTGATTTCGAGGTCGGTCAGGACAATATTGACGGCAGCCTTGGCCCTATCGGCTTTGACATTCACAACCCTGTTTTCGTGATCTCGGGGATCACTTCGGTGGTTTTTGTGCTGCTGACGATGATCTTTCCCGATCAAGCGGGGGCGGTCTTCCTCGCGGTGCGTGATTTCGCCACCACCAAGCTCGACTGGATGTTCATGATTATCGTGAATTTCTTTGTCATCTTCTGTATCGTGCTGATCTTTCTGCCCATGTCCAAGGTGCGTTTGGGGGGTGAGGATGCGGTACCGGAATATTCCTACCCCGCGTGGTTCGCGATGCTTTTCGCCGCCGGTATGGGGATCGGGCTACTGTTCTTTGGCGTGCTGGAACCTGTCTATCATATGAACGTCTCGGGCCCGCTTGGGGTACCGTCGCCCATTGCTGCGGACGGGTCGATCATCGCCGAGAATGTAGAGGCTGCCCGCGCCATGGGGCTGGCCGCCACTTTCTACCATTGGGGGCTGCACGGTTGGGCGGTCTATGCGATCATGGCGCTGGCCTTGGCGTTGTTTACCTATAACAAGGGTCTGCCGTTCTCGATCCGGTCCTGTTTCTACCCAATTCTGGGCGAACGTGTCTGGGGCTGGTCTGGCCATATCATCGACATTCTAGCGGTCTTTGCGACGCTGTTCGGCTTGGCCACATCGCTGGGTCTTGGGGCGCAGCAGGCCAATGCGGGCTTTAATTTTGCCTTCGGGCTCGAGATTTCGACGAATGTGCAGGTGATCATCATCTTTCTGGTCACGGCTGTCGCCCTTGTCTCGGTCTGGCGCGGGCTGGACGGCGGGGTAAAGGTGCTGTCCGAGGTCAATATGGGCGTCGCGATCCTGTTCTTCCTCTTCGTCCTGTTTGCGGGGCCGACCCTGATCGGCCTTGGCGGTTTCTGGACCGGCCTGATCGCCTACACGCAAGAGCTGATCCCGCTATCGAACCCCTTTGGCCGCACGGATGATGCCTACCGCGAGGGGTGGACAGCGTTTTACTGGGCCTGGTGGGTCTCCTGGGCGCCTTTCGTCGGCATGTTCATCGCGCGTGTCTCCAAAGGGCGCACGGTGCGGGAGTTTATCGTCTGCGTTCTGCTGATCCCGTCGTTGATCATCTTCGTCTGGATGGGCGTCTTTGGCGGCATCGCCATCGACCAGATCCTGACCTCCCCCGAGACTTCGCTGGTGAAAGCCAATGTGATCGACAGCTATTCGCCCGAGCTAAGCCTCTTTGGCATGTTGAACGAGCTGCCGTTTACCAAGACCGCATCGACCATCGCGATCGTGCTGGCGCTGGTGTTCTTTGTGACATCCTCGGATTCCGGCTCGCTGGTGGTGGATACGATCACCGCCGGCGGCAAGATCGACGCGCCGGTGCCGCAGCGGATCTTCTGGTGTGTGGTCGAAGGGCTGATCGCCATCGTGCTGCTGATCGGCGGCGGGCTGTCGGCGCTGCAAGCAGGGGTCACCGCGACCGGCGTGCCGTTCAGCATCCTGATGCTGGTAATGTGCTACACGATCTACAAAGGTCTGCGCAGCGAGCCGCGGGCGTAAGATAGGCCACCGGCGCGCTTGAAGGGGCGCGCCGGTTGAAGTCTTACCCCATCCAGTTTGGTAGGATCGTGGTGATGATCGGGAAGGCAAAGAGGATCATGATCGTGATGACCTCGAGCAGGACAAACCACAGCGCACCGCGGAAAATCTGGGGCAGGGGTGTTTCGCGATCAATACCCGCGATGACATAGCAGTTCAGCCCGACCGGCGGCGTGATCAGGCCGATCTCGCACATCTTGACGGCCAGAATGCCGAACCAGATCGGATCAAAGCCGAGCGATCGGATTGTCGGGAACATGATCGGGATGGTGATGACCATCATCGAGAAGGCATCGAGGAACATCCCCAAAGGCACAAAGACCAGAAGCAACATCGCCACGATGAAATACGGCGGCAGGCCCGAGCCGACGACCGCCTCGGCCAATTGATTGGGCACCTGGATCAGCGTCAGGAAATAGCTGAAGACGGCGGCGCCGATCATGGTGAAGAGGATCATGACCGTGGTGTCGATGGTGGACCGGAAGCTCGCCACGATACGGCCCAGCATACCCGGCCAGCTGGGGCGGTGCATCAGCAGCATGATCAGGGCGACAAAGGCACCAACGGCACCCGCCTCTGTCGGGGTGACGAGGCCCAGATATATCCCGCCCATCACGACGATAAACAGCACCATGACCTGCCACGCTTTACCCGTTTCGCGCACGGCCTCGCCCCAGCTGGCGCGTGGGGTGACCGCGTGGCGCATATCGCCGCGGCGGGCTATGAAATAGATCCCGACCATGAACATGATCGCGGTCAGCAGCCCCGGCAGGAACCCCGCGACCAGCATCTTGCCAGCCGAGGTTTCGGTCAGCGCGGCATAGAAGATCAGCAAGACGCTTGGGGGGATAAGCACACCCAGCACGCCACCAGCCGCGACTGCGCCGGCCGAAAGGCTGCCCTGATACCCCGCCTTCTTCATCTCGGGGATCGCGACGGACCCGACGGTGGCGGCTGTAGCCACGCTTGACCCAGATGTGGCTGCAAAACCGGCGCTGGTCAGGATCGCTGCCATGGCCAACCCACCGGGCAGATGCCCGACCCAACGGCTGGCGACGTCAAACAGCTTTTTACCCACCTGTGCGTGATGCGCGAAGCTGCCCATCAGGATGAACAGCGGGATGATCGTGAGCGTATAGACGGCGGTGGTGGAGTATGAGATCGACTTGAGCCGCGTCATCAGAAACGCGAAATCTTCGACCAAGACGATACCGACGGCGCCGGACAGCGCCAGCGCGGCAAAGACCGGCGCGCCGAATGCCATCAGCAGGATGATCAGCGCGACGGCGATATAGGGGGCAAAGGACGGATCCATCGGGGCTTCCTGACGTCAGTGAAGATCGGGCGACGCCTGCTTCGTCTCAGCAGGCTCCCCGAAGAGAAAAAGTTGAAGGGATTGGATCGCCATCTGGATGAAGGCGAACCACAGGCCCGCGGCCAAGCTGGCCTTTGTCCACCAGATCGGGATCTTGACGTAGCCCCAGCGGAATTCCCGGATAGAGACGGAATAGATCGCCTCATGCGTGGCGGGGATGGCCAGCATCAGCAATGCCAGCGCCCCGACCGCCCAGGCCAGCGCGACAACACGGGCGCGCGCGGCGGGGGAGAGCTTCTCTGTCAAAACACTGACGCGGATATGCGCATCGTCCCGTTGCGCCCATCCCGCGCCAAGAAAGACGACCATCACCAGCGCCAGTTCGGTGAATTCAAAAACGCCGGTGATCGGGCTCCCCGTGATGGCACGCACCAAAACGTCAAGCGTGGTGCCGAACACAAGGAACGCGAGAAACAACATGGCGACCGCACCAAGCGCATCGGACACGATTTTCAGTAAACTGTTGATCGTTTGCATAATTTAATCCTTCGCTAAATGCGATCGCCCCCAGCCGATTACGATGCCTGGCTGATCTCGTAAGGGCGTTTCAGCGTTGCCTCGGCGTCGTACTTCTTGATCGCAGCATCGATCAAGGACTGCATTTCCGCGCCATCGATACCTGCGGGTTTTGCGGTATCCTCAAGCCAGGAGTTTACCTGCGCGGGCTGGACCAGGTCCTTGGCCATGGCCTTTTGATCGTCAGAAACGGTGCTTAGCGTCACGCCTTCGGCTTCAGCGGTTTTGACATAGGTGGCAAGCACGTCTTCGTAGATCGCGCTGAACTGGCCGCCATAGATGTCATCGACAATCTCGTCCGAGATCTTGCGCACGTCGTCGGGAAGCCCGTCATACACCCGCTTGTTCATGATCGTCGCCGCCGGCGCGTGGGGGCCGTCGCCAATGTCATAGAACTGCGGCGCGATTTCGTGCAGTTTATACGCGATCGCGGTCACAAAATCGAAACCGTAGACACCGTCAAGAATGCCGCGCTCCAGCGCCTGATACACCTCGGGTGCGGCCATGGCGACGGCCGTACCGCCAAGCGCTTCGACCACATCGGCAGAGACACCGTAGGCACGGATGCGTTTGCCCTTGATGTCTTCAAGCGAGGTGATCGGGTCGCGCAAGATCAGCGGCGCGTAGTTCCAGTTGGTCCAGTAGAGCACTTTGGAGCGGTGGCGATCCTCCCATTCAGCGCGCAACGGGTCGAATTGATCGTAAACATCGCGGCAGACCTTTTGCAGCGCGTCGGCGCGGTTCATCCGGAAATACCATTCCAGCCCGCGTGTGACGGGCAGTTCAGACTGGTAATAACCGGGCGAGATCAGTGTCATCTCGGAAGTGCCGTCGCGCACGGCGCCCAGATGTTCGCCCACCTTGTTCAGCGATCCGGACCAATAGCGGCGGATGGAAACCTCGCCTTCGGTGCGTTTTTCCAGCTCGTCCAGATACCAGCGGTCGATCCACGAGGGGCCTGCGGAATCCGACACGTAGCTGTCGAACTTCAGCGATGTTGCCGCCAGCGCAAGCGACGGTGCGGCCAGTGTAAAGACACCCGATGCGGCGGCCGCACCGGTTTTAAGGAATGTTCTGCGTTTCATGTTTCTCTCTCCCGATCTGCGCGTCAAAGGCTGACGCGCGTTGTTCTGCATCGCGGCTTAGGCCTGATGCTCTCCCTCCAGCGCTTGCGCAATACGTTCGCGCAGGCTGGTTTTCAGGACTTTCCCGTAGCTATTCTTGGGTAGATCCTGAACAAAGTGGTATGTCTTGGGCTTCTTGAACGAGGCCATGCGGCTTTTGCACCAGGCATCCAGCTGCGGCGCGTCGCAGGGGCCATCGCCCGTTGCGACGACAAAGGCCACGACATCCTCGCCCCATTCCGGACTGGGCACACCGATCACCGACACTTCGGACACGTTTTCGTGGGCCAGAAGGGTCTCCTCCACCTCCCGTGGATAGATGTTTGTTCCGCCCGAGATGATCACATCTTTTGACCGGTCGGTGAGCGTCAGGAAGCCATCGGCATCCATTGACCCCAAGTCGCCTGTGCGCAGCCAGCCGTTAACGACGGTATCTGCGGTGGCCTGTTCATTGCCCCAATACCCTTTCATCAGCGCGTCGCCAGAGACGACGACCTCGCCAACCTCATCCGCGGACAGGGTGCGCATATCGCTATCGACGACCCGCACCTGCACACCCGCCTGCGCAAACCCGACAGAGCCGCGCCGCGCATCGGCGTTGGGGTGGGCCGTGTCGGCAACAAGATCGCGAGGCAATACAGTGATGGTCATGGGGCATTCGCCCTGACCGTAAATCTGGACGAAGCGAGCGCCGAAGACGGCGAGCCCCTCTTCGATATCGGCGAGATACATGGGACCGCCGCCATAGATAATGGTCTTGATGCCCGTGCCGTCATAGCCCGTGGCGCGGGCATGGGCGATCTGACGTTTGATCATTGTGGGGGCGGCGAAAAACACGAGGTTGTCCAGCGCCTGCGCCAGCTCTGCGATCTCGGCCGGATCGAACCCGCCGGAGCGGGGGATGACATGGCAGCCCCCGGCGCGGATGATGGGGAAGTGATAAAGCCCCGCGCCATGCGACATAGGTGCCGCATAAAGCGAATTGTCACGCGCGGTGGGGCTGTCCACATCAATCGCATAGGCCAGTGACATTGCGATGAGGTTGCCATGGGTGGTCATCACCCCCTTGGGCCGCCCCGTGGTGCCAGAGGTATAGAACAGCCAGGCCACATCGTCTTTACCCGTGTCGACGGGCTGCGTAATCGCCGCGCTGGACTGCGCCGCAGCGGTCAGCGCGGGATCGTGGATGCCGCGTTCATTGCAGGTCTCGGCAAGCTCGATGCCGCTCGCGAACACCGTGCCGGTTTGGGTCACGACAACGCGGGCCTTGGCATCGTCGATGATCCAAGCCGCTTCACGCGGGTGCAGCTTGTAATTGATCGGCACGACAATCGCACCCATCCACAAAACCGCGTGCAGGATCTCCAGATACTCGGGGCAGTTCTGCATGAACAGCGCCACGCGGTCGCCTTTGCAGATTCCCAAGCTGTCCGACAGATAGGTTGCCATGCCCGCGCTACGCGCCGCGAACTGCTCATAGGTCGCGTGCAGATCCAACCCGCAGCGGATTGCCGGCGCATCGGGTGATACCCGTGCGGCCTGAAGCAGCCATTCAGAAATATTCATATGTAATCAGACCTTGCGCGCTTCGAGCACCGAAACATAGTTGGCCACAGCAGAGCCGCCCATGTTGAACAGCAACCCCAGTTCGGCACCGGGGACTTGCAGATCACCGGCTTGGTTGGTCAGCTGACGGAAGGCCAGCGCATGCATGGAAACGCCCGTCGCGCCGACGGGGTGGCCCTTGGCCTTCAGCCCGCCCGACAGGTTTACCGGCAACGCACCGCCGCGGTAGACCGTGCCGTCCTCCAGCGCGCGCGCGCCCTGACCCTTGGGGGCCAGCCCCATCGCTTCGTAGGTTAGCAGCTCTGCGATGGTAAAGCAGTCGTGGACTTCGGCGAAATCGATATCCTTCAGCGTGACATTGGCCGCTTTAAACGCCTGCGCGAACGCGCGTTCGGGGCCCTCAAATGCTAGAAAATCACGGCGCGACATGGGCAGGAAATCGTTCACATGCTCCGCCGCACGCATAGCCACGGATTTAGGGAAGGTCGCCGCATTTTCATCGGTGGTGAGGATCAGGGCTGCGGCGCCATCGGTCACGAGTGAACAATCGGTCAATCGCAGGGGCGGCGCGATCTCGGGGTTCATATCGGACACGGTACTGCAATGTTCGAAGGTGAATTCTTTATGCATATGCGCCAGCGGGTTGGACATCGCGTTGGCGTGGTTCTTCACTGCGATCTTGGCCATGGCTTCCAGCGGACTGTCATACCGTGCGTCATAGTCCCGCGCCGCGACACCGAAGACTTGCGGAAAGCTCAGCGATGCCTCGACCGAATCGTTCTGGTACCCCGCACCGGCAAGCGCTTGTGTGACGTCCTTGGTACTGCGGCTGGTCATCTTTTCCGCACCAACGACGAGCACGGTACGTGCCTGTCCTGCCCGGATCAGGTTCATCCCCGCATGGATCGCGGCAGAGCCGGACGCGCAGGCGTTTTCGGCCCGCATTCCCGGCTTGAACCGTAGCTGCGGATAAGCCTGATGGATCAGCGACGATGCAAAACCGTCCGTCACCAAGCCGGAGTTGAAATGCCCCAGAAAAACAGCGTCGATATCATTGGGATCAATACCGGACTCCTCGACGGCTTCGCGCGTTGCGGCGACGATCAGCTCTTCAAGGTTTTCTTGCAGGCGGCCAAATTGCGTGTGGCCGCTCCCGACGATGGAAACTCCGGTGGTCATAATATCCTCCCTGATTTGAGGATCATTTTACTGATGTCAGAACCACAATCTATTGGTAGAAACACGTAATATGATACGTATCACTACGTAGTGAACTAAGTAGAAATGCAAATGATCGACACATCCACAATGCAAAAAGCGTCCAGCCTGGGGTTTCAGGAATCACCTGTGGCACAGATCATTGTGCGCTATCGCCGCATCATAGAAGCCAATAAGGCGGTGGAGCGTTTGTTCGGCTATACAAGGACTGAACTGGTCAACAGGTCGGTCCAGCGGCTTTATCCGTCGACCGCCGATTTCAACCAGATCGGGGAGCGTTGCGAAGCACGTATGCGCGAGACGGGCGATACCCATTATGAAGACGAACGCTTTATGCAGGCGTCGGACAAGACGATCTTCTGGGTGCAGGCAAAAGGGGCGACCCTGTCCCCACAGGATCCGTTTTCGTTGATGATCTGGTCTTTCGAGAAGATCGCGGACAAGAGCTATCGTTCTGTCGACCTCAGCCCGCGGGAACGCGAAGTGGCGCATCATCTGGTCAACGGCCGCACCTCGCGCGAGATCGGCGAGGCGCTCAATATCTCGCACCGGACGGTAGAGGTGCATCGCGCGCGGCTGATGCGGAAGTTCAACGTCAAGAATACGGCCGCATTGGTGTCAGAGATTGTGCACGCCTTTTGAGGGCGATTACCCCGCGTCGATATCGTCCAGCGTCACCGCCCCTGCGTTCCCTTCGGTCACAAACACATTCTGTGCCAGCGGGAACTGATGCGATCTGCTTTCGAGGAAGTGCATCAGGTAGCCGGCGGTGTTGGGGAAGACCATGAGGTCGCCTGCTTTGACGCCTTGGGGGAAGGACATCTTGCGGCGCGTCAGCCATTCGCTTTCGGTGCAATAGGTGCCGGCGAGGTAGCCTTCGATCGCCTCTTTCCGCGGGCCGGGGGCGGGAACCATGAGCGGGTCGAGCGCGAATTCGGCGAAGCCGGATCGGGACTGGGTGCGGTTCATTTGCACGCCGATCACGGGGGTGCCGGCGCTGTCGCGCTTGCAAAAGGCGACGCGGGCGAGGGTCATGCCGCAGCCGTCCAGCAGCGACCGGCCGGGTTCGCAACGCAGGGAGATATGAGCATCCCTAAGATGCGCGGCCACGGTTTGACCGTCCGCCATGTGATCAAGGATGCGGCGCATCCAGTCTTCTTGCACCAGCGTTTGGGCAACGGGATAGCTGTCGACTTTGCCTTCACCGCCCGCTTTGCGCCCCAGCCCATCGTTATGCTGGGTGATGGGGTCGCGGTCACCGGACAGGGCGCGGTCAAGCTCGGCTAGCCATGCGTCCCACTCGGTCGCATCCTCGAGGTAGTTCATCGGAATGCCGCCGCCGATATCAAGGAAGAAGGGCGCGGTGCTGTCGCCTTTGATCTTGTGGATCAGGGGCAGCGTTTGCAGGACCGCGGCGATGCGATCCTCGGCGCTATAGCCGTTGAGGTGGAAGTGCAGTCCGTCGAGGCGGAGCGTTTCAGACGCAGCAATGCGGGCGGCGATGGCGGGAACTTCGGTTAGCGGAAAGCCGAAACGCGAATAGAGCTTTGTACCGTCACGCTCAAACCCGTTGAGGCGCAGGCCGACAGAGACGGGTTTGGTCGCCCCTTCGGCCACGTCCTCCAACAGTTCCAGCTCATCCTCATTATCAAGGATCACAGTCACGCCGCCACCCACACAAAGGATCATCAGCGCGCGATCCTTGACGGCGGCAGTGCAGACGATACGGTCACCCGGCAGGCCCTGTTCGAGGCATTGTTCCACCTCCGCATGGCTGGCGGTATCGATGCCGATGCCCATGTCACGCGCGGCCTGAACGTAGCTGAGACATTTGTTCGCCTTGCGCGCGAACATGGGCAGGAAGGGCAGACCGTAGTCGGTCACGCAATCGGTCAGCTGCGCGATATTGCGGCGAAAGGGATCGACCGACTGGATGTTGAGCGGCGCGCCAAAGCGGTCGGTCAGCGCGTCGAGACGAGTGCGATCCTGCAACAGCTCTGCCATCCAGTTTTCCAGCCGAGGACGCAGGGGCACGACGCCGTGGCAGGGGCTGACGATCGATTGGGGGATGGTCATAGGGAATGCTCCAGCGCGTTGGATTGGCGGGCGCTGCGCACGACGGCGGCAGCCCAGTTTTCAGGAAGATCATGCAGGCCGCGCGACAGCGTATCATTGCCAAGCACACAGCCTTCGGTGGCACGGCCGATGACGGAGAGGCCCTTGGCGGTGCCGTCGCGTGTGAGGGCATGCGCGTTTCTATCGACCCTAACACCACCCATTGTGCCGATGCTAAGATGCCCGTCGCGCAAAAGACCGTCGAGCGGGGCGGCAAGCGCGGCACCGCCAGCGGGTGGGATCGTGGCGTTGATCGTCACATCTGCTGCGGCGTCGCCTGACATATGGTCAAAGCTGACGATGCCGGCCTGTTCCAGCGTGATCAGCTTGCCGATGTTCTGCGCGGGGGGGCCGAAGGCGAGACGCTCCATCTCTGCTGCGATCTGGCGGAAGTGCTGGGCGTCGTCGGGGGTTAACTCGCGGTGGCTGATCCAGTTGATGAGCTGCGGATAGCAGCGACGCCAGACCTCGGCCAAAGCCCAAGCGCTGTCTTGCGCGCGGCGCCCCATGGCGATGTCATAGCCAATGCGCAGGTCTTGGCGGATCTCGTCGGGGGTGAAGGTGGTATTGGTCCGGTGGGTGAAGAACGCGGCGCTGGTGCCGGAGGGGTTGCCCAGAACCTCATCGGCGCATGATAAAAACGCGGGCCAGATGTGGTGGGTGAAGGTCGCGTTTGGGGTGCGCAGAATCTGCGAAAGCTCGGCGCGCCGTTCGTCCCAAAAGGCGTCGTCTTGCGGTTGGGTAAACAATGCCGCCTCGACCTTGGCGCGCATCGGGCGACCACTGCGGCTGAAGGGGGCGATACGGCGCGGCTCCGCGCCCGAGGGAGTATAGGTATAGCCGGTGGCGGAGAGGGCGAAGACACCGCCACGCCCCTCGGTCAGCGCGAGCATCGTGTCGATAAAGGTGAGCGCGAAGCCCTTGCAGCCCACGGTAGAGTTGGGCGGCACGGCGGTCTGGGTCAGACGCTGATCGATGGGGAAGGGGGAGGGGATATGGTCGCACGTGGTAGTCTCGCTATGACGAAACCCGTCTTGGTGACCGGTGGTGATCAGAACGTGATCAACGGTG
>OJBO01000414.1_pt1 | contig 25204 bp, 19 predicted proteins | sample 1590461 | NCBI WGS metagenome assembly OJBO01 (sample SAMN05416836, study PRJEB24817) | seawater metagenome | isolation source: Sea water | place: Canada:Atlantic | collected 2013-07 | reverse complement strand
GAGATCATGCCTAGTCTCGTGGGCTCGGAGATGTGTATAAGAGACAGGCACTGGCCAACACCGACAGTGTCGCCTCCTGGGAAGGGGCCAACAACATGGTCACCCAGGCGGTGGATCATTTCGGCAGCATCGACGGTGTGGTCAACAATGCCGGCAATCTGCGCGATGTGATCTTCCACAAGATGACCCAGGACGATTTCGACCAGGTCATCGCCGTGCATCTCAAGGGCAGCTTCAATGTCGCCCGCGCCGCCGCCACCCACTTCCGTAACCAGGAGCACGGCGCCATCGTCAACATGACCTCGACCTCCGGGCTGGTGGGCAACTTCGGCCAGGCCAACTATGCCGCGGCCAAGGCGGGTATCGCCGCGCTGTCGAAGTCCATCGCCCTCGACATGCAGCGCTACAACGTGCGTTCCAACTGCATCGCGCCCTTTGCCTGGAGCCGGCTGATCGCCACCATCCCCACCGACACGCCGGAGCAGAAGGCACGGGTGGAGAAACTCAAGCGCATGACCCCGGACAAGGTCGCCATCGTCGCCGCCGCGCTGCTCAGCGACCAGGCCGCCCACATCAGCGGGCAGATCTTCGCGGTGCGCATGAACGAGATCTTCCTGATGAGCCAGTCGCGGCCCCTGCGCTCGGTGCACGCCGGCGACGGCTGGACCATCGACAGCATCTTCGAGCGGGCGATGCCGGCGCTGCAGAGCCATTTCTATCCCCTCGACCGCTCCCAGGACGTGTTCAGCTGGGATCCGGTGTAAGCCATGGCCATCGACTACCAGCAGCTCAAGAACCGCCGTTTCGAGGAAGTCGTGCATACCTATACGGCGCGCGACACCATGCTCTATGCGCTCGGTGTCGGCGTCGGGCATGATCCGCTCGACCAAGGGGCGCTGGATTTCGTCTACGAGGCCCGCCTCAAGGCCCTGCCCACCCTGGCCGGGGTGCTGGCCTACCCCGGATTCTGGCTCAAGGAGCCGGATACCGGTGTCGATTGGACCCAGGTACTGCACGCCGATCAGGACATCGTCCTGCACCGCCCGCTGCCGCCGGAAGGGACGGTCAAGGCGACCACCAGGGTCGACGAGATCATCGACAAGGGGCCGGGCAAGGGCGCGTTCATCTATTCCTCGCGCACCGTGACCGACGCCGCCAGCGGAGAGCCGCTGGCGACCCTCACGCAAAACACCATGGCCCGCGGCCACGGCGGTTTCGGTGGCAGCACGGCGCAGCCCCCGCAGCCGCAGGCGATTCCCGAGCGCGCCGCGGAGCTGTCCTGCGAGCTGCCCACGCTGCCGCAGGCGGCGCTCATCTACCGGCTGTCGGGCGACTACAATCCCCTGCACGCCGATCCGGCAGTGGCGCGCCAGGGTGGTTTCGAGCGACCCATCCTGCACGGCATGTGCACCTTCGGTGTCGCCGGTCACGCGCTGCTCAAGAGCTGCTGCGATTACGATGTCGGCCGGTTTCACCGCATCAAGGCGCGCTTCTCGGCACCCGTCTACCCGGGGGAGACCATCCGCACGGATATCTGGCGCCTCGATCGGGGCGTCGCCTTCCAGTGCCGGGTGGTGGAGCGCGATCTGGTGGTGATCGACAACGGCTTTGCCGACGTCGGCTGAGGACAGGGGGGAGCATTGCAACAGATTCTGTCCGGGATGCGGGTGGTCGAGGGCGCGGCTTTCGTTGCGGCGCCCTCGGGCGCCATGACGCTCGCCCAGTTGGGCGCCGATGTGATTCGCTTCGATCTGATCGGCGGCGGCCTGGACTACCGCCGCTGGCCCGTCGACGAGCGCGGCAACAGCCTGTTCTGGGCGGGGCTCAACAAGGGCAAGCGCTCGATCGCGGTGGATTTCCGCAAGCCGGAAGGTCAGGAGATCCTCACCCAACTGATCGCCACCCCGGGCGAGGATGCCGGCCTGTTCATCAGCAACTTCCCGGCCCGGGGCTGGCTGTCCCACGACAGTCTGCGCCGCCACCGCGCCGACCTGGTGTATGTCAACCTCACCGGCGACCGCCACGGCGGCAGCGCCGTGGATTACACCGTGAATCCCCAAGTGGGCATGCCCTGGTTGACCGGCGACGGCCGCGAGCCCGTCAACCATGTGCTCGCCGCCTGGGATCTGATCACCGGCCAGACCCTTGCCCTGGGGCTGCTCGCCGCCGAGCGCCACCGGCGCCGGACTGGGCAGGGGCAGCTGGTGCAGCTGGCGCTGGCCGATGTCGCCCTGGCCACCATGGGCCACCTGGGCTATCTCGCCGAGGCCCAGCTGCTGGGCGAGCGCGAGGCCTGCGGGAATTATCTGTTCGGCGCCTACGGCAAGGACTTTGCCACCGCCGACGGACGCCGCGTCATGGTGGTGGGCCTGACCGGCAACCAGTGGCGCGCACTGCGCAAGGCCACCGGTCTGGGCGAGGCCCTGGATCGGCTCGGCGAGCGGCTCGGACTGAATCTCGACGAGGAGGGCAACCGCTTCCGGGCACGCGAAGAGATCACCGAGCTGCTGGCGCCCTGGTTTGCCGCGCGCGGCTTCGCCGAGGTTCGCGGCGCCCTCGACCAGCACGGCGTCTGCTGGGGCAAGTATCAGACGGTGCGCGAGTTGGTCACTGCCGACCCCGAATGTTCGACCGCCAATCCGCTGTTCGAGCAGCTCGAACAGCCGGGTATCGGCCGCTATCTGACCCCGGCCAGCCCGCTGAATTTCGCCGCCTGCGAGCGCGCCCCGGTGGCGCCGGCGCCGCGCCTGGGCGAACATACGGACCAGATTCTGGCGGAAGAATTGGGCCTCGCCGCGGCCGAAATCGGGCACCTGCACGACGCCGGCATCGTCGCCGGCCCCGGGTGATCCGGCCGGCTGCCGGGCCGCACCCGCTGCGAGCCGTTGTCGGTAGTTGCCGGGGGGCAGGGGCGCTTCTATGATTCCCGAGACCCCGGCGCCGCCGCCCGCGGCGATCGTCTGCCAGAAGCAAAGAATCCATCAGCACATGAATGAAGAGGTAAACACCCATGGCCAGCAAAGAAGCCCAACGTATCGACGACCTGTATCGGGCGTGGAAGGACAAACTCTCCGACGGCGAAATGCCGCTCGATCAGCTCCGCGAATTGTTCGACGGTTGGGGCGACCTCTCCGGTGAGCCCCAGGGAGTCCAGTTCCGCGAAGCCTCCCTCGCCGGCGTGCCCGGCGTCTGGGCGACCCCGGAAAATTCCGACCAGAGCCGCGTCGTGCTCTGCTGCCACGGCGGTGGCTTCGTGGTCGGTTCCAGCAAGAGCCACCGCAAGATGTACGGGCACCTCGCCAAGGCGTTGGGCTGCCCCACCTTTACCCTGGATTACACCCGGGCGCCGGAGAATCCCCACCCGGGGATCGTCGAGGAGGCCGTCGCCGTGTACGGCAAGTTGCTGGAGCAGGGCTTCAAGCCCGAGCACGTCGGTACCACCGGAGATTCCGCCGGCGGCAACCTGTGCACCAGCATGATCCTCTACGCCCGTCACAAGGGCCTGCCGCTGCCCGCGGCCTGCGCGCCCATCTCGCCCTGGTACGACATGGAGGGCAAGGGCGAGAGCATGCAGACCAATGCCGACAAGGATCTGCTGGTCGCCCCCGGGGTGTTGGAGGGCATGACTGCGGCCTTCCTGGGCGAGAAGGGCTCGCCGACCGATCCCTTTGCCAATCCCCTGCACGCCGATCTCAAGGGCTTTCCGCCCACCCTGGTGCAGGTCGGCGCCTATGAGAGTCTGTTGTCCGACAGTGAGCGCTTCGTCGACAAGGCCAAAGCGGCCGGCGTGGACGTGCAGCTCCAGGTGTTTCCGGAAATGCAGCATGTATTCCAGTTCATGGCCGGCAATGCGCCCGAGGCCGATGACGCCGTCGCCAAGATCGCTGCCTGGATGCGGCCGAAACTCGGGCTTGCCTGAAGCGAAGCCGAGCTGACTGACGCCGATTGCACAATGGGCCGGCAATGAAATCATCGCCGGCACAAAATTCTTGAAGGGGGATAGCAAGATGCTCGAGTACAACAACATCTTTATCGACGGCCAGTGGGTACCCGCGTGCAGCGGTGAATTCAGCACGCTGGTCAATCCCGCCACGGAAGAAGCCTTTGCGCGGGTGCCGGCATCGCATCCGCAGGATGTCGATACAGCCGTGGCGGCCGCGCGCCGCGCGTTTCCGGCCTGGTCGCGGACTTCCGCCGCGGAACGCAAGGGTTATATCGATGCGATCTGCGCCGGGCTGACCGAGCGCGCCGATGAGCTCGCCAGTCTCATTTCCCAGGAAATGGGCATCCCGGTGCATTTCGCCAAGGGTATCCAGGTGAATGGCCCCATTCAGGGTCTGTCGATCTTCGGCAATCTCGCGCACACCATGGAAGAAGAGCGCCAGGAGGAAGGCTATCTGGTGGTGCGCGATCCCATCGGCGTCTGCGCCTTCATCACCCCCTGGAATTTTCCGCTCTTCCAGGTGATTGCCAAGGTGGGCCCCGCACTGGCCGCCGGCTGCACCTCGGTGCTCAAGCCCAGTGAACAGACGCCGCTGGCGTGCTTCGTGTTCGCCGAGATCTGTGAACAGGTGGGGCTGCCGGCCGGGGTGTTCAACCTGGTCACCGGCAAGGGTTCGGTGATGGGCGACGCACTGTCCACCCATCCCGAAGTCGATATGGTGTCCTTCACGGGTTCGACCGAAGTCGGCGTGCAGATCGCCAAGGCCGCGGCCGGCGACGTCAAGCGGGTGTGTCAGGAACTGGGCGGCAAGTCACCCTTCGTGGTCGCGCCCGGCGCCAATGTCGCCAAGGCGATCAAGTACGTGGTCAAGGATTCGATGTTCAATTCCGGACAGATGTGCGTGCAGCTGAGCCGCGTCCTGGTCCACGAAGATCAGTACGAAGAGGCGGTCGAGGTCGCCAGGACCGTGGCCGAGTCCCTCAGGATCGGCGATCCCACCGACAGGGGAACCTTCCTCGGCCCGCTGAGCTCGATGCGCGCCCGCGACAGCGTCGTGCGCTACATCGAAAAGGGCGTCGCCGAGGGCGCCCGTCTGGTCACCGGCGGGCCCGAGCGACCGGAGGGCCTGGAGCGCGGCGCCTATGTGAAGCCCACGGTGTTCGCCGATGTCACCAACGACATGGCCATCGCCCGCGAGGAGATCTTCGGGCCGGTGCTCTGCCTGATCAAGTACCGCGACGAGGATGAGGCGGTCCGCATCGCCAACGATACCGAGTTCGGCCTCTCCAGCGGGGTCTGGGCGGAAGACCGCGAGACCCAGCTGCGCATCGCCCGCCAGTTGCACGCCGGCCAGGTGAAGGTCAATGGTCCGGCGTTCAGCTTTGCCGCGCCCTTCGGCGGCTACAAGAAATCCGGCAACGGCCGCGAGTGGGGCGCCAGCGGGCTGGTCGAGTACACCGAAGAAAAGGCCATCCTGCTCGGCGGTTGATGGCCGTATCCAGGCCCGGCCCCGGCATCTCAGTCGAGTGCCGGGGGTCGGCCTTGTCCCGGCGGCCGAGCCGGGCGATCTTTCACCTTCAAGTCCGAGGAGCCCAGTAGATGTCCACCAGCCGGTTTCGTTTTCCCGGGGTCACCATGCCCCCGGCGGCCCGCGCGCTGCGCGAGGAGGTCCGGGAGTTCCTCGCCGAGGAGCGCGCCAGCGGCGGCTTCGAGCCCATGGCCGACTGCTGGGCGGCGGGCTTCTCCGCCGAATTCAGCCGCAAGCTGGGCCAGCGCGGCTGGCTGGGCATGACCTGGCCGAAGCAATACGGCGGCCACGAGCGCAGCTTCCTCGAGCGCTATGTGGTGACCGAAGAGATGCTCGCCGCCGGCGCCCCGGTGATGGCGCACTGGATCGCCGACCGCCAGAGCGGTACCCAGATGCTGCGCCACGCCTGCGAGGAGGTGAAGGCCGCGGCGCTGCCGCGCATGGCCCGCGGCGAGACCTTCTGCGCCATCGGCATGAGTGAGCCCAATACCGGCTCCGACCTCGCCTCGGTCAGCACCCGCGCCGAGCGCGTCGAGGGCGGCTGGCAGGTCAACGGCCGCAAGATCTGGTCGACCGGCGCCCATGGCGAGGGTTGCGACTACATGATCGCCCTGGTGCGCACCGCACCGGCGGACCCCAAGGAGCGCCACCAGGGCCTGTCCCAGCTGATCATCGATCTCAAGGCGCCCGGGGTGACCGTGCGCGGCATCGAGGATATCGGCGGCCAGCTGCACTTCAACGAGACCCTGTTCGAAGACGTCTTCGTCCCCGACAGCCATCTCCTCGGCGAGGCGGGCAAGGGCTGGAGCCTGGTCGTCGGCGAGCTCGCCCTTGAGCGCTCCGGTCCCGAGCGTTTTCTCAGCAGTTTCATTGCATTGCGAGAGGCAATGGAAGTGCTTTCGAGGAATCCGGACGACCGCACCCGGGAAGTGCTGGGCCACCTGGTCGCGCAGATCAAGACCCTGCGGCGGATGTCGCTGGGCATCGCCGGCCTGTTGCAGGAGGGCCGCTCCCCGGAAACCGAGGCCGCCCTGGTCAAGGACATCGCCACCCGCTTCGAGCGCGAGCTCATCGAGCAGCTGCGCATCGTGCTGCCCGATGAGGTATTGCTCGACTCCAGCGGCGTGCTGCCGCGGCTGGTGCGGGAGGCGGTCCTCCGGGTGCCTTCCTCCACCCTGCGCGGTGGCACCAACGAAGTGCTCAAGGGCATGATCGTTCGCCAGCTCGGGCTGCGCTGAGCCCGCATCGAGCAACCGCCGGCCGCCGGCCGGCTCCCGCAACGCACGGAACCGATTCCATGAGTGAAACAGACAGTGTGATTCTCGATACCGCGGCGCGCATGTTCGCCGATCTGAGTACCCAGGAAGTGGTCAACGCCGCCGAGAAGGGCGAGTGGCCCGCCGCCCTGTGGCAGGCCATCGAGGAGTCCGGCCTGCACCTCACCTGGGTGCCCGAGGCCAGCGGCGGCGTGGGTGCCGATCTGCTCGACGGCTTCGCCGTGCTCAAGGCCGCCGGCGCCGCGGCGCTGCCGGTGCCGCTCGCCGAGACCCTGTTGGCCGGCTGGCTGCTGGGGCGCGCCGGTCTGGAAGTGCCGCAGGGGCCGCTGACCGTCGCCCGGGGCCGCCACCGGCTGGAAAACGGGCTGGTGAGTGGCGCGGCGCTGGCCGTTCCCCACGCCCGCAATGCCGCACAGATCCTGGTGCTCGCCGAAGGCGAAGCCGGGCTGCATGTGGCCGCCCTGGCACGCGGTGACTGTGCCTTGCGCGAAGGCCAGAGCCTGGCCGGCGAGCCCTGGGATGCGGTGGAGTTCTCCGCCGCGCGCCCGGTTGCCTGTGCGCCAATCGCGGACCTGGATGCGGACCAGCTCGACGCCATGGGCGCCCTGATCCGCGCGGTCCAGGCCGCCGGCGCCCTCGAAACCGCCCTGGAGTTGACCATTCAATATGCCGGCGAGCGGGTCCAGTTCGGCCGCCCGATCGGCAAATTCCAGGCCGTGCAGCACATGATCGCGGATTTCGCCGGTGAGGTCGCGGCGCTGAGCGCCGCCGCCGACGCCGCCGCCGAAGCCGTGGCCGCCACCGGCGGCGCCATCGACGCCGGTGCCTGGGTGGAGATCGCCACGGCCAAGACCCGGCTGGGGCGGGCGGCCAGCAACGGCCCCGCCGTGGCCCACCAGGTGCACGGTGCCATGGGCTTCACCTACGAGCACCGGCTGCATCATTTCACCCGCCGGGCCTGGGCGTGGCGCGACGAATTCGGTACCGAGACGCGCTGGGCGCGGCGCCTGGGAGAGGCCGTGCTGAGCTGGGGCCCAGACCAACTGTGGCCGAAGATCACGGCGGTAACCGATAAGTAATCAAGTAGATACGATCGAAACCTAGAGAGGATTCCATAGTGGACTTTGCGATCACATCAGAACAGCAGGCCATCATCGACAGCATTCGCGGGCTGATGGGCGGCTTCGGCGACGATTTCTGGCTGGAGCATGACGACACCGGCGAGTTTCCCGAGGAGTTCTACCAGGCCATGGCCAGGGGCGGCTGGCTGGGCATCGCCATGCCCGAGGCCTACGGCGGCGCCGGGCTCGGCGTCCAGGAGGCCGCCCTGATGATGAGTACGGTGGCCGAAGGCGGCGGCATGTCCGCGGCCTCGGCGGTGCACATCAACGTCTTCGGCCCCATGCCCATCGTGGTCTACGGCACCGAGGAGCAGAAGCAGCGCTGGCTGCCGCCGCTGATCGCCGGCGAACAGAAGACCTGCTTCGGTGTCACCGAGGCCAACGCCGGGCTGGATACCACCCGCATCGAGACCTTCGCCCGCCGCGACGGCGACAAATACATCGTCAACGGCCAGAAGATCTGGACCACCACCGCCCAGCAGGCCGACAAGATCCTGCTCCTGACCCGGACCACGCCGCGCGACCAGTGCCAAAAGCCCCATGAGGGCATGACCCTGTTCTACGCCGACATGGACCCGGCCCACGTGGAGATCAAGGAGATCCACAAGATGGGCCGCAAGGCGGTGAACTCCAACATGACCTTCTACGACAACCTCGAAGTACCGGTCGGCGATCGTATCGGCGAAGAGGGCAAGGGCTTCCAGTACATCCTCCACGGGCTCAACCCCGAGCGCATCCTGCTCGCCGCCGAGGCCGTGGGCATGGGCCGCAGCGCATTGCGCCGCGCCACCCAGTACGCCAAGGACCGCAACGTGTTCGGCCGTCCCATCGGCATGAACCAGTCCGTCCAGCACCCGCTCGCGGAAAACTGGATCGAGCTCGAGGCCGCCTACCTCAGCGTGATGCGCGCAGCCTGGCTGTACGACAACAAACAGCCCTGCGGCGCCGAAGCCAACGCCGCCAAGTACCTGGCGGCGGAAACCGGGTTCAAGGCCTGCCAGCAGGCAGTGCTCACCCACGGCGGCATGGGTTATGCCAAGGAATACCACGTCGAGCGGCTGATGCGCGAGGCCATGCTGCCGCGCCTGGCGCCGGTCAGCCAGAACATGGTGCTCAACTTCATCTGCCAGAACGTGCTGGAACTGCCGCGCTCCTATTGAGCCTGTAGCTGTGGGGTGGATAAGCCGAAGGCGCATCCACCGAAACCCGCCGGATGCATCGGCCCGGCGGCCGGTTTATCCGGCCTACGGGTGGTAGCCATGCCGTGCCGCACCGCGTTCATGCCGAACCATGGCGCGTAGGCCTGTAGGGTGGATAAGCCGAAGGCGCATCCACCAAAAAAGATGCAAAACCTGCCGGATGCACCGGCCTGGCGGCCGGTTTATCCGGCCTACGGGTGATAGCCATGCCGCGCCGCACCGCGTTCATGTCGAACCATGGCGCGTAGGCCCGTAGGGTGGATAAGCCGAAGGCGCATCCACCGAAACCCGCCGGATGCATCGGCCTGGCGGCCGGTTTATCCGGCCTACGGGCTGTGGGGTGGATAAGCTTGTAGGGTGGATAAGCCGAAGGCGCATCCACCGAAGCATACCTGCGTATGACGAAGGCGCCGGGGTACAACCCCCGTGCTATCGTAGGCCAGACAAGCGCAGCGCATCCGGCGTAACGCGTTACTGCACTGCGCCAATCGGGGTTGCGTTGCCTGGATCATTCAAGCTTAAATCCTGCGCGATACTTGGTATCGAAAAAGGGGCGCCTGCGGTTTTCACGCCCTTGGTATAGATGCCGCAACCAGCAATCGACGCCCCTGCATAACGGCGACCTCGGAATCCCGACCGGTAACGCCCGTCCGCTGTAACCAGGGTGCCATCGGTATCGAGAGGAGAAGCCCATGCCCTACCGCTCCCGCCCAGCACTTCCGGTCGTTCTGTTGTCGCTGTCGCTGCTGCTCGCCGCGTGTGACGGTGGTGGCGAGGCGGCGGCGCCGGCGCCCGGTCCGGTGGAGGTGGGGGTGGCGACCCTGGGCACCCGCGACGTGCTGCTCGATACCCAGCTGCCTGGCCGTACCGTCGCCCACCGCGTCGCCGAAGTCCGGCCCCAGGCGGCGGGCATCATCGAGCGCCGCCTGTTCAAGGAGGGCGCCCTGGTGGAGGCGGGGGAAATCCTCTACCAGATCGACCCGAGCAGCTACCGCGCTCGCCTGGCGCGTGCCGATGCCACCGTCCAGCAGGCCCGGGCCCAGGAAGACATTGCCCAACTGCGCAGCGAACGGCTCGTCAAGCTGGTCGAGCGCAAGCTGGTCAGCCAGCAGGAATATGACGATGCCGCCGCGGCGTTTGCCGCAGCTACCGCAGCCACGGCGGTGGCGGTGGCCGAGCGCGATCTGGCGCGTATTGATCTCGGCTACACCAGCATCCGCGCGCCCATTACCGGGCGCATCGGCCGCTCCCTGGTGACCGAGGGCGCCCTGGTGGAAGCCGAGCAGGAAGCGCCGCTGGCGATCATCCAGCAGATCGATCCGGTCTATGTCGATATCACCCAATCCAGTGTCGAGCTGACCCGATTGAAGCGGGACCTGGCCGCTGGCAATCTGGTTTCCGCCGGCGACACCGCTGCCGTGGTGCGCTTCGATCTGGAAGACGGCTCGGCGTATCCGCATCCGGGTACCCTGAGATTTTCCGAGGTCCGGGTCGACGAAAGCACCGGCAATGTGGTGATTCGCGCCACCGTGCCCAACCCGGACCAGATGCTGCTGCCGGGCATGTTCGTGCGCGCCCGCCTCGATCAGGCGCTGCGCCGCGATGCGCTGCTGGCGCCGCAGCCGGCCATCACCTTCGATTACAGCGGCAAGCCCTATGTGATGCGGGTCAAGGAGGACGACACCGTCGAGCAGCGCTTCGTCGAGATCGGTCGTGCTGTCGATGACCAATGGCTGGTGCTGTCCGGGCTGCAGGCTGGAGATCGCGTGGTGGTCGAAGGCCTGCAGAAGATCCGCCCGGGCGCCGAGGTGACCACCGTGCCGGTGGAACGGAAAGGCGCTCAGGAGGCGCACTGACCAATGTCGAACTTCTTCATCGACCGACCCATCTTCGCCTGGGTGATCGCCATCCTGGTGATGATCGGCGGGGCCATGGCCATCACCCAGTTGCCGGTCCAACAGTACCCGGATGTCTCGCCGCCCACCATCAATATCCGGCTCCAGAGCCCGGGCGCGTCGGCGGAGACGGTCCAGGACACGGCGGTACAGATCATCGAGCAGAACATGGTGGGGCTCGACAATTTTCTCTACATGTCTTCGACCAGCGATTCCGCCGGGGTGGGGGAGATCTCCATCACCTTCACGCCGGGAACCAACCCGGATATCGCCCAGGTACAGGTGCAGAACAAGCTCTCGGTGGCCATGCCCCAATTGCCCCAGACGGTGCGCGACCAGGGTGTGCGGGTCACCAAGCAGAGCCCGGGCGCCATCATGGTGGTGGCCTTCTATTCGCCCGACGGCCGCTTCGACCGCTACGACATGTCGGATTATATTGCCGCCAATATCCTGGAGCCGGTGAGTCGGCTCAACGGGGTCGGCGACGTGCTGCTGTTCGGCTCCGAGTACGCCATGCGCATCTGGCTCGACCCCGAGCGCCTGACCAGCTATCGGCTGACGCCGGCTGACGTCGCCGCGGCGATCCGCGAGCAGAACTTCCAGGTTCGCGCCGGCGAACTGGGTATGGGCCCGGCGCCGCCCGGGCAACAGCTCAATGCAACCGTGGTCGGGCAGACGCTGCTCGCATCCCCCGAAGAGTTCGAGAACATCATTCTGCGCGTCAATCCCGATGGCTCCCGGGTCTATCTACGCGATGTCGCCCGCGTCGAACTGGGCGGCGAGAACTACCAGTTTCTCAGCCACTTTCGCGGCTATGACGCCAGCGGGATCGTGATCAATCAGGCACCCGGGTCCAACGCGCTCGAAGTTGCGGCCCTGGTCAAGGAAAAACTCGCCGAGCTCGAGCCCTTCATGCCCGATGGCATGGTGATGGAACTCGCCTACGACACCGCGCCCTTCACCCAGGTGGCGATCCGCGGTGTGGTCGAGACCCTGATCGAGGCGGTGATCCTGGTTACCCTGGTGATGTATCTGTTCCTGGGGAACCTGCGCGCCACGATCATTCCCACCATCGCCATTCCGGTGGTGTTGCTGGGTACCTTCGGCATCCTCCAGGCCACCGGCTTTTCGATCAACACCCTGACCATGTTCGCCATGGTGCTCGCCATCGGCCTGCTGGTCGACGATGCCATCGTGGTGGTCGAGAACGTCGAGCGCATCATGACCGAGGAAGGGCTGTCGCCGCGCGAGGCGACGCGCAAGTCCATGGGCCAGATCCAGGGCGCCCTGGTCGGTATCGGCTCGGTACTATCCGCCGTATTCATTCCCATGGCCTTCTTTCCGGGCTCGACGGGCGCCATTTACCAGCAGTTTTCCATCACCATCGTGTCGGCCATGGTGCTGTCGGTATTCGTCGCCCTGATCCTCACCCCGGCGCTGTGCGCCACCATGCTCAAACCGATTCAGCCCGGAGCGCACCACGAGAAAAAAGGCTTTTTCGGCGGCTTCAACCGCCTGTTTAGCAGCACCACGGAAGGCTACCGGAGCTTGGTCGAACGGATGATCGCCAAACCGCTACGCTACCTGGTGATTTACGGGGCAGTGATCGCGGTGGTGGTGCTGCTGTTTTCACGCATGCCCACCGCCTTCGTGCCGGAGGATGATCCGGGCCTGATGTTCAGCCAGGTGCAACTGCCGGTGGGCGCGACCATGGAGCGCACCCGGGGTGTGCTCGAAGAGGTCGAGCGCTACTACAGCGAGGAGGAGAGCGACACCATCAAGACGGTGTACTGCGTCACCGGCTTCAGTTTCACCGGCCGCGGTCAGAACAACGGCCAGTGCTATATCCAGATGCACCATTGGGACAATCGCTCCGAACCGGGCATGGATGTCAAGGCGGTATCGGCACGGGCGAACCGCGAGTTCGCGCAGATCAAGGACGCCCGCGCCGTGGCCTTCTACCCACCGCCTATCCGCTCCCTGGGCAACTCCGCGGGTTTTGTGTTCGAACTCAAGGACAACGGCCATAGCGGCCACGAGGCCTTGCTCGCCGCCCGCAACCAGCTGCTGGGCATGGCGGCCCAGGATCCGCGGTTGACCAAGGTGCGTCCCAACGGCCAGGAGGATACGCCGCACTTCCAGATCGAGATCGACCGCGAGAAGGCCCGCGCCCTGGGCGTCGCGATCGAGGACATCAACCAGACCCTGAGTATTGCTTGGGCCTCCAACTACACCAACGACTTCCTGCACAACGGCCGCATCAAGAAAGTCTATGTGCAGGGCGCTGCCGCCTACCGCATGCAGCCGCGCGACCTGGAGCAATGGTTCGTGCGCAATCGCGATGGTGAGATGGTGCCGTTCTCCGCCTTCGCCAGCACCGACTGGACCAAGAAGGCCTCGCGCCTGGAGCGCTACAACGCGGTGCCATCGATGGAGATCGTCGGCGAAGCGGCGCCGGGCCACACCACCGGCGAGGCCATCGCCGCCATGGAAGAACTGGCCGCCAAGCTGCCACCCGGTTTCGGCTACGAGTGGACCGGTATTTCGCTCCAGGAAACCGAGGCCGGGGCCCAGGCGCCGCTCCTCTACGCGCTCTCGATCACGCTGGTGTTTCTGGTCCTGGCCGCACTCTACGAGAGCTGGTCGGTACCCTTCGCGGTCATGCTGGTGGTGCCCCTGGGGGTGATCGGCGCGCTGCTCGCGGCCTACGGCAGGAACCTGCCCAACGATATCTTCTTCCAGGTGAGCCTGCTCACCACCGTAGGTTTGTCTTCGAAGAACGCCATTCTGATCGTCGAGTTCGCCCGCGACCTCCAGGCTCGCGGCGCGCCCCTGTACGATGCCATCCTCGATGCGGTGCGCCTGCGGTTTCGGCCCATTGTGATGACTTCACTGGCCTTCGCCCTCGGCGTGCTGCCGCTGGCGATCAATACCGGCGCCGGGTCCGAGAGCCAGAACGCAGTCGGCACCGGGGTGCTGGGCGGAGTGATCACCGGCACCCTGCTCGCGGTATTCTTCGTGCCCGTGTTCTTCCTGATAATCCGGCGCGTCTTCAAGGCGGGTTCACACCGCGACCAGGAGCTGGCCGCAGAGAGTGGTTGATCCTCGCCCGGCCGGGAAGAGCGGGCCCGCAGTCGCCAGACGATGCCCAACCCCGGTGCCGCAGGGGATGCGCACCGGGAATTGCACGATATCTGTGACAGGGATCGCGTTTTCTGCGTGTCTGAACGCGCAGGAATCCGCCGGGTGCTGGCAAACTTGGCCGGTCCCGCGGGTCGGGCGCGAGAGCCCGATTGTCTGGGTGCGCCCGGCATTGCACAATGCTGGCGCCCGATCCGGGTCGCCAGGATTTCCCGGCGACGCCCGGTGCGGGGCGCCGTAGCGGATCGGGCATATTCAGTGCTCCACATAGTGCATGTAAGCGAGCGCAAGGCAGCAGGGTTGGTGGGAGTTCCGGGGATGCACAGATCTCGCAGTGATGGATGGCCTTGCGACTCCCCCCAAAGTCCCGTCCCCAGGCCCGTAGGCCGGTCAGGCCACGCAGCGCCGAACAGGCACACCTCCCTGCCCTCAGGTGCATTGCGCTGCCGGTCTACTGTGGCGCCCCGGGCGCCGCGGCAAGACCCTGGACACGATTTGCGCACCCGTCACAGCATCTGGCGGGAGTGCATGCGGGGTTTGGCAATCTGCCGTGAACGCAGCCGTCTGGGCGCGCGGCCGTCAGGCTGGCAGGACGTATCACCATGTCTGTGAATCACACTGCACAGTCCAGCGAAAGACCGCCCATGCCCACCGATGGCGGATACGACGATGAAATCAGCCTGGTGGACCTCGGCCTGGTGCTTTGGCGCCGGCGCCGGGCAGTACTGACCACCGTGGCGGTAGTGACCGCGCTCGGCGTGCTGTGGGCGTTGTTGCTCCCCAAGCAATACGCCTACACCACCACCGTCGAATTGGGCTCCCACGTCGAGGACGGCAAAACGGTTCCCATCGAACCGCCGCCCGCAGTACTCGCCAAGATTTCCGAGAGCTACATCCCGCTGGCATTGCGGGACTACCGCGAGCAGGCCGGCGATGAGGCGAAAAAATTCGAGGTCGATGCCCGGGTGCCCAAGGACAGCCAGCTGATCATTCTGGAGTCCGAAGGTGAAGCAGACCAAGCGCCGAAGCATCGGCAAGTACAGGAGCAGGTGGCCGCGACACTGATCGATGACCACAGTCGGATGTTCAACCTGCTGCGCAGCGGTATAGAGCTGGAAAAGCAGCGGGCACAACGCGGTCTGGATGAATTGAAAGACCGCGAGCGGTTTCTGCTCGCGGACCTCAAACGCCTGGACCTCACCGGCGATTTGCTGCGCCAGCAGATCGAGGATACCAACTCGCTGATCGAAGCGGCCGTAAAGCATCGCGCGCAGGCGATACGGGAGGCCAACGACGAAGCTCGCGCCATGACTCTGTTGATGCTGGATAACGAGGTCCAGCAGAACCGCGCTCGGTTGGCAGACCTGGAGGAGAGGTTTCAAGTTGGGCTCGCACAGCGCCGGGATGATCTGAATAACAAACTGCGCGACAACCAACGCCAGCAAGGCATCCAGGACGCGGCCATTCAACGCCTGGAGCTGAGAATGCAAAACCTGCTGGAGACCCGAGCAGTGGTAACGGGCATGCAGTCCCTGGAGCCCGTTGGCCTGTCCAGGGCGGCCATTGCGGTGCTCGGCGCTTTCCTGGGTGGCTTCCTGGGGCTACTGGCAGCCTTTGGCCTGGAATTTCGGGACCGGTTTCGGATCGCGCTCGACGAGACGAGCAGCGAGCCCGTCGCAGCCGAAGTGACCGATGTCGTAAAGTAAAAAAGCAAGAGGCAGCCGGATGAGACCTCATGAAAGCGCAGCAGAGGGGGAAGGGCAACCGAGCGACAGGTCATCGCGCTCCCCGGACCCGGCACGGGCGACGGAATTCACCCTCGTTCGCGGTCCACTGGAATCTCCGGCGCCCGCCGGTGTGCAGGGGCCCATGCTGAGAAAAAGTCGTTTTCGTGAACATTCCAGTCTGCTCTCGGGAGTTACGCGGGCGCTCGACGCGCTAGTGGTGATCCTGGCCGGATGGACCGCCTATGCCATCCGCCTGGAAAGCTGGGGATTGCCACAGCGCTACCAGATCGCCTTGCTGCTGGGCGCGCTGCTCACGCTGGTCGCGTTTTCCGCACTGGGCATCTATCACTCCTGGCGCGGCCGTCCGACCTCGGCGCAGCTGCGCCAGCTGCTGCTCGCGTGGCTGCTGGTCGGTGGGGCGTTGATGGTGTTGGGGGTGGCCACCAAGACCAACGTCCTTTTTTCGCGGGGCTGGATGGCGCTCTGGTTGGGGTTCGGTGGTCTGGCACTGGTAGCGGCGCGGGGCGTGATGGCCGTCACCCTGCGGGAAACGCGAAAACGCGGCTGGAACCTGCGGCGCATCGTCCTCGTCGGTTCCGGGCCTCAGGCCACGGCGGTCGCCCGGCAGCTGGAGGAATCCGCCTGGAGTGGCCTGGAGATTGCCGCATTGTTTTACGAGGCGCGACGGCCTCCCGTCGAGAAGTGTGGCCAGATCCCGGCGTATCCGCTGGCCAGGCTCCCCGATTTCGTTGAGCGGCAGTCGATCGACGAGGTATGGCTGACCCTTTCGGCGGGTAGCGAACACCGCATCCCGGAACTGCTCGACCAGCTGCGCCACAGCACCGTGGGCATCCGTTATGTGCCCAGTATCGAGAATTTTCGGCTGTTGAACCCCGCCATTTCAGAGGTTGCGGGAATGGCCGTCCTGGACCTCAATGTCAGCCCCATGCAGGGCATCAACCGCATCCTCAAGGCGATCGAGGACAGAGTGTTGGCCGTGGTCATTCTGGCGCTGATCAGCCCGCTGATGTTGGCGATTGCGCTCGGCGTAAAGCTCGGTTCGCCAGGCCCGGTGCTGTTCAAGCAGCGCCGCAACGGCTGTGACGGCAAACCCATCAAGGTCTACAAGTTTCGCACCATGGTCCTGCACGAAGAACCGGAGGGCACCGTCACCCAGGCCTCCAGCGATGATCCGCGCATCACCAGATTCGGTGCCTTCCTGCGGCGCTCCAGCCTCGACGAGCTGCCGCAGTTCATCAATGTATTGCAGGGCAGAATGTCCATCGTCGGCCCCCGTCCCCATGCCCTGGCCCACAACGAGTACTACAAGCACAGGGTAGAGGCCTACATGTGGCGGCATTGCGTGAAGCCCGGCATCACCGGCTGGGCTCAGGTCAATGGTTACCGTGGCCCGACCGATACCCTGGAAAAGATGGAGCGCCGTGTCGAGCACGACCTCTGGTACATCGACAACTGGAGCCTGTGGCTCGACCTCAAAATCATCGCGCTGACCGTGGTTCGCGTGCTGTGGGACCGCAATGCCTATTGACGGTGCCCCCTGCGGGAGGCCCGCCCCCGGGCCGATGGGGTGGGGGTGGTGCCCGGGAATCGATCGCGGCGGGGCGCCGCTGGTTGTAGGAGGCCCGCCCCCGGGCCGATGGTTGGTGGGGGTGCCCGGATCGATCGCGGCGAGGGCGCCGCTCCCACGGGGGCATTGGTTGTGGGTTGTGGGAGGCCCGCCTCGGGCCGATGGTTGGTGGCGGTGATGCCGCCCGCTCCGGCGATGGTTGGCGGAATGAACATGGAATCGCGGCGAGGGCGCCGCTCCCACGGGGGCATTGGTTGTGGGTTGTAGGAGGCCTGCCCCCGCGCCGATGGGTTGGTGGAATGAACATTGAATCGCGGCGAGGGCGCCGCTCCCACGGGGCACTGGTTGTGGGTGGCGGTGATCCCGCCCGCCGGGCTTCACCGATGTAAACGAATGGAGGCAATGCCATGAAAATCCTGGTCTTGGGCGGCGATGGTTTCTGCGGCTGGCCCACCGCGCTGCACCTGTCCAACCTCGGCCACGAGGTCGCCATCGTCGACAACCTGTCGCGCCGCCAGATCGACATCGAACTGGAATGCGAATCCCTCACCCCCATCCGCCCCATGGGCGAACGCCTGCGCGCCTGGAAGGAGGTCTCCGGCCGCGACATCACCTTCCACAACTTCAACGTGGCGGTGAACTACCAGCGCCTGCTGGACCTGCTCAAGGACTGGCAACCCCAGGCCATCGTCCACTTCGCCGAGCAGCGCGCCGCGCCCTACTCGATGAAGTCCAGCACCCACAAGCGCTACACGGTGGACAACAACCTCAACGCCACCAACAACCTGCTGGCGGCGGTGGTGGAAAGCGGGCAGGACATCCACATCGCCCACCTGGGCACCATGGGCGTCTACGGCTACGGCACCGCCGGCATGAAGATCCCCGAGGGCTATCTGCGGGTGAAGGTGGAAACCGACGACGGTGACCACATCGAAAACGAGATCCTCTACCCGGCCAACCCGGGCAGCATCTACCACCTGACCAAGACCCAGGACCAGCTGCTGTTCTTCTTCTACAACAAGAACGACAGCGTCCGCGTCACCGACCTGCACCAGGGCATCGTCTGGGGCACACAGACCAAAGAGACCCGCCAGGATGAGCGGCTCATCAATCGCTTCGACTACGACGGCGACTACGGCACCGTGCTCAACCGTTTCCTGATGCAGGCGGCGGTCGACTACCCGCTCACCGTGCACGGCAGCGGCGGCCAGACCCGCGCCTTCATCCACATCCAGGACACCGTGCGCTGCATCCAGATCGCCCTGGAAAACCCGCCCAAGCCCGGTGACCGCGTGCAGATATTCAACCAGATGACCGAGACCCACCGCGTGCGCGACCTGGCCCAGATGATCGCCGAGCGTACCGGCGCACAGATCGACTATTTGCCCAACCCGCGCAACGAGGCCGACGAGAACGACCTGCACGTCAGAAACGACCGCTTCCTCGCCCTGGGCCTGGAGCCCATCACCCTGGGCGATGGCCTGCTGGAAGAGGTCACCGACATCGCCCGCAAATATGCCCACCGCTGCGACCGGAGCAAGATTCCGTGCGTGTCGCTGTGGCGCCGGCCGGTGGAAAGTGATGCCGTCCGCGATCCAGGGACCGCAATGACACGGTAATTCTGACAACCGCACGCTTTGGGCATGCAGACCAGTGGCCGGAAGGTTTGAGCCTGTATGCGCTCAATAGAGGAGAGGAAAGGTCATGAAATTGAAAGTTGTAGTGCATGAAGCCGAAGAAGGCGGCTATTGGGCAGAAATTCCTTCCATCCCTGGGTGTGCAACCCAGGGAGAGACCTTCGAGGAGTTATTGAGCAATATTTATGAGGCAGTGGAAGGGTGCCTGTCCGTGGATATTCAAGAAATCTCGGTATCTGGAAAAGATAAGGTAATGGAGATAGCCGTTTGAAAGCCGTGTCTTTTCACTATCCCAGAGCTTGTAGAGTGGTCAGTGGCGGCCGGTAAGTCGGGGCGGAGAAGCCCCCGGCTGCCGCCGGGCGCAAGCCAATCGATTCCAACATCCTTCATCACTGGTATTCATGGTCCATGAAGTGCGATCCCTGACCTTCGCCAACCGCCTGCGCGGGCTCTGGGGCGGACAGGGGACACTGCGCCAACACCTCGCCCGCGCAACCGCCGGCAGTGCCGCTTTGGCGCTGTCCTCCAAGCTGTTGATGCTGCTCACCAGCATCGTGCTTGCGCGCTGGATGGGCGTCGAAGGCTACGGCGCCTACGTCACGGCCATGGCGCTGGTCCTGCTGCTTACGGTGCCCACCGGGCTGGGCCTGCCGACGCTGGTGATCCGCCTGCTCGCCAGCTACCGCGTGCACCAGCAGTGGGGGCTGATGCGCGGCTTGTTGGTGCGCGGCAACCAGGCCGTGCTCGGCGCATCGCTCGTCATGGCGCTGGCCGCAGCGGCGGCGATCTGGGGGCTCGAGGATCGGCTGGGTCTTGTACCAGTGGTCTATGTCCTGGCGCTGGCGCTCATTCCCCTGACGGCGCTCGGCGCCATGCGCTCTGCCGCGCTACGCGGGCTGCACCATGTCATTCTGGGGCAGCTGCCCGAGAACCTCATCATGCCCGCCCTGTTCCTGGCACTGGTGGCCGGCTGGTGGCTGGTAATGGGTGGATCGGCGGCGCTTTCGCCCGAGCTGGCGATCCTGGCCCGCATCGTTGCGACAGCCGCCGCGTTCGGTGTCGGTGCGGCGCTGTTGCTGCGCCGCTTGCCGAACGAATTCCGCCATGCTCGACCCTCATATGACACGCGAAAATGGGCGCGTGCGGCCGGGCCGCTGCTGTTTCTTGGTGGCATGAGCATCATCAACACCCAAACCGACGTGCTGATGCTCGCTGCCATGCAGGGGACCGAATCGGCAGGGATCTATGGGGCCGCGGCGCGCGGCGCGGAGCTGGTCGCGTTTTCGCTGGTGGTGGTCAACATGGCTATCCAGCCCACCATCTCGCGGTGCTATGCAGCTGGCGAGATGCAGCGATTGCAGCGCGTGATCACCACGGCGGCCCGTGTCACCGTAGCGCTGGCCCTGCCGGCGGCGCTGATACTCAGCCTGTTTGGACGGCCGATCCTGGGGCTGGTCTTCGGCAACGAATTCGAGCGGGGAGCGCTGTGCCTTGCCATACTATGCGGTGCGCAAGTGGTAAACGCGGGAGCGGGCTCCGTGGGAAACATTCTCAACATGACGGGACACGAGCGGGACGCGGCACTTGGGCTGGCACTCGGCGCGTTTATCAACGTTGTGCTGAATGCCGTTCTCGTGCCGGTGTGGGACATAGAAGGCGCGGCCCTGGCTACCGGCATGAGTTTGGTGGTGTGGAACGTCTTTCTGGTCACCCGCGTGCGGCGTCGGCTGTCGCTCGATTCCACCGCCATTGGTCTGGTGAAACTGTAAGGACGGACAATGCAGGTTAAACCGAATTTTTTCATCGTCGGCGCCCCAAAATGCGGTACAACGGCCATGAGCGAATACCTCCGCACGCATCCGAACGTGTTTGTGTCTCCTCATAAAGAGCCAGGATACTTTTCCGACGATGTTGAGCCCTCACAGTACGCTAGCGAGGAAGATTACTTGGCGCTGTTTGCTGGTGCTGCGCCGGAACAAAAAGTAGTGACTGAGGCTTCTACGAAATATCTTCACTCGCAAGTCGCACTGCAACGGGTAAAAAGATTTCAGCCCGCGGCGAAACTCCTAGTGATGGTACGGCGGCCCTCGGACCTCGTTTATGCATTCCACAGCCAAATGCTCTTCAACGGTGTAGAGTCCGAGTGGGACTTCAAGAAGGCGTGGAGCATGCAGGCTGCACGAGCAACTGGGAAGAAGCTCCCGCCGGGAGCACAGAATAGGAGTGCGCTGCTCCAGTACAAGTGGATAGGCAGTCTTGGCGCCCAAGTTCAACGGGTTCTCCAACTGTTCGACAGAAGCCAAGTTCACTTCATATTTTTCGAAGATTTCGTCTCAGATCCTAGGCGCGAATATCTGGTCCTGCTGGATTTTCTAGGAATACCCGACGACGGGCGGGAGCAGTTCCCAAGGGTGAACGAAAATGTGCGGTTCAAGTCCCGCACGATAGCGCGGATACCTCGTGCCGTAAGAGCAGCACTGCTTCCGCAGATGAGAGCCGTGAAAAGACTCATAGGCGGACGCAGGTTCGGCATAGTTCAAGCCCTCGACCATTTCAACGCAACCCCCATGCCCCGCCCGCTGATGGAACAAGATTTCCAAGAGTACTTGCAGGAGCTATTTAGCGATGACGTGGGGATGCTCGAAGACCTGTTGGGGCGGGACCTTTCCTCCTGGCGTACCCTGCCAACGGTTGGTCCGGCGGGCATCGGCTAAGAAGCACGAGAGCCTAGAGCCAGTAGCATCGTGGTCGCTGGAATACCGCGTCGCAGGGCTGATGCGCGCCGCGGATCCGAGGCCGGTGACCGCGCTGACGTATTCACGGTTTCCTTTCTGGCGGCAGCGTTATCAGTCTTCTCGGCGAGCAGTTTTTCGAGGTCGTTTGATTTGCAGGGATTTCACCAGGCACAGTTTTCCAAAAAGCCCTTGCTTTTCTTGAATTCAAGCACGGTGGCGTACGTTTTGGGCACCTTGGCGGCCATCGCGGCAATCGTCCAGTTGACGCTGGGTGCCGCCCCGACGGTTCTGACGATCGCCGTGCTGGCGTCCGCGTTGGGCCTTTGCGGCTTTCGGGCGCTGGGTGCATACAACCTGGTTGCTTGGGTGGTCTTGTTGTACACCCTCGGCAATGTCCTGGTGGCGCTGTATGCCAAAACGTTACTCGGGCAGCCGTTGGACAGTCATCTCAGCGCGCCGGCGATGTCGTTTCTGGTGTTGTTGATCTGTGTCGGTGCCCTATGTATTGCAGCGTTTATGGTCCGCCGAATCCACATCGGTAGAGCGTTTTTCACTGGTACGAGCGATCTTCGTTTTCTGGTGTTTTTGTCCTGGGCCTGCTTCTGGCTTGGCACTTTTTTCTGGATTTGCAATCGCTGGCTGCAGGGGCCGGAAGGTAGCGGATTTGGTGGTCTTGCGGTATTTCGTGATCTGCTGGTCATGGCGGTGATCGCCCGCACGGCAATGCTGCTGCTGCGTGGTGGCTGCCGCTGGAACATGGACGTTCGGCTGGTGTTCATGATGTTGGCAGCCATGCTTATGGGGTTTCTCGATAATCAGAAAACGGCGATGGCCCTGCCCGTGGCAGGTCATTTTCTGACGGTGCTGTTTTTTCGCCGTGGCTTGCCCTGGCGCTCCGTGGCCTTGGTGGCGGCAGGAGCGATTGTTTTTGTCGCGCTTCTGGCGCCGGTGATTCATGCACTGCGAGCCATGGGGCAGCAGCAGCTCGGTCTGGGCGAGCGCATCGAATTCGTGGCGCAACACCTGAAGCAGTTGGCAGTGGATCCCGACAGTCGGGAGCAGTTCGAGGAAGCGGCATCAGCACACTTCAAGCATGGGTATTACGCTTACTTCGGCGATGGTGGAAAAGGGCAGATGCTACTCGGGCGTTTCGCGTCGGTGCAGCAGATAGACCCCGTAATTGCCGCGGTGGGGCGGTCGCGACCCTTGGGGGGCGAGGCGGTCTGGCCAGCCCTTGCCCGCTTGGTACCGAGCTTTATCAATCCGGATAAACCAGAATACGTCGAAGCCTATCACACCCTCGTCCATTACCGGCTGATTCATCCTGCCGGCGGCAAGTTTCCTACCTTGCCGTTGGCAGGCCAGTCCTATGCGGCATATGGCTGGCCTGGGGTTGTGTTGATTCCGTTTTTCACCTTTCTGGTGCTTTTCCTCGTGCTCAAGAAGCTGGGCTGGAACCTTCATCAGAATATCTACGCCATATTCTTTCTTTGTAGTTTTGTGCTCATTTACGTCAGTCAGGGCGATTTTGGGCAATACGCTGGCGCTGTACTGCGCAATTTTCCGCTTTTCGCCGCTGTGTTTTGGCTCATTCACGTGAGCTATAGAATGCGTATTTTAAAGGAAATACCCGCCGCATCCATACGCGGCCAGAGAGCCGACACCACGCCTTACCACGAAACGGGATTCTCATGACCGCCGAAACCTACCGCACCCGCATCTACACCCACTACGTCCAGGCTCGCGAGCAGGCGCTGGCGCCAGAGACGCTGGCCGGGCTGGCGCCCCGCGCCCATGCGCTGCGCCAGCTGATCCGCCGGCACTTCCCGGCGGACAAGAACACTGCCGTGCTGGATCTGGGCTGCGGCTATGGTGCCCTGTTGCATTTCGCCCGCGAAGCCGGCTACACCAAACTGCGCGGCGTCGATGGCTCGCCGCAGCAGGTGGCGGCGGCGCAGCGGCTGGGTATCGAGGGCGTCGCCGAAGGCGAGCTGCGCGACACGCTTGCGGCTCAGGCAGACGCTTCGCTGGATGTGGTGATCGCCTTCGACGTGATCGAGCACTTCACCCGCGACGAACTGCTGCCCTTTGTTGACGCAGTGCATCGCGTGCTCAAACCCGGCGGACGCTGGATCATCCACGTCCCCAATGGCGAATCGCCGTTTTTCGGCAGTATTCGTTACGGCGATCTGACCCATGAGATGGCGTTTACCCGCACCTCGCTCTCCCAGCTGCTGCTGTCCTCCGGTTTTGGCGATGTGTGCTGTTTCGAGGACGCGCCGGTCGTACACGGCGCCAAAAGCGCTCTTCGCTGGCTGCTGTGGAAGGGTTTCCGCGGCGTGCTGCGTCTCTACACCGCCGCCGAGACGGGCGATGCGACCAACGCGCACATCTTTTCGCAGAATCTGTTGGCTGCGGCGCGCAAATGAGCCCCGGTTCATGAAAGTGCTGCTGATCGGCAACTACGAGAATCTGCGCCAACAGAGCATGCAGCGCTTTGCCGAGATGCTGCGCGAGGGCCTGACGGCAGCCGGACACGAAGTACGGCTGGTGCGCCCGCCGGTATGGCTGGGGCGCCTGCGGCGGGGCGAGACCGGGCTCGCCAAGTGGATCGGTTACCTCGACCGCTTCCTGCTCTACCCATCACTGTTGCGCCGGCAGATCCGCTGGGCAGACGTGGTGCATATCTGTGATCAGGCGAACGCTGTCTACGTGCGGCACCTGCGCGGCAAGCCGCACCTGGTGACCTGCCACGACATGCTGGCCATCCGCGCCGCGCTGGGCGAGATCCCGGCGTCGCCGGTCGGGTGGACCGGCCGCCGGTATCAGCGGTGGATTCTGCGCGGCCTGCGCCGGGCGCAGGCCGTGGCCTGCGTCTCTGGCCAGAGCGCCGAGGAATTGCAGCGCGTGGCCGGCCTGCCCGAAGCGCGTGTCACGGTGGTGCACAACGCCCTCAATTACCCTTATCACCCCATGGCGGCTGCCGAGGCCGAGGCGCATCTACAGGCGCTGGAGCTGGACCCCGCGCAGCCGTTTTTCGTCCATGTGGGCGGCAACCAGTGGTACAAGAACCGTTCTGGGGTGCTGCGCCTGTTCGCCGAGTTGATCAAGCACCCCGCCTATGCGCGGCACCGTCTGGTGATGGCGGGCAAGCCGTGGACCGATGAAATGCGCGCCCTTTGCACGGAACTCAAGCTGGACGGCCTAGTAGGCGAATGTGTAGACGTCGCCAACGAACAACTGCGCGCGCTGTATTCCCGCGCCGAGGCGCTGCTGTTTCCGTCGCTGGCCGAGGGTTTCGGCTGGCCGATCGCCGAGGCGCAGGCCTGCGGCTGCCCGGTCGTCACCACCGGCCAGCCGCCTATGACCGAGGTCGGCGGCGAGGCGGCGATCCACATCGACCCGGCCGATCC
>OJBO01000379.1_pt1 | contig 26919 bp, 25 predicted proteins | sample 1590461 | NCBI WGS metagenome assembly OJBO01 (sample SAMN05416836, study PRJEB24817) | seawater metagenome | isolation source: Sea water | place: Canada:Atlantic | collected 2013-07 | reverse complement strand
TGCACGATCTGCGTGGCGCCATGTGTTCTGCCATGGAGTCCATGGGGCTGAAAATTGAAGTGCATCACCACGAAGTGGGCACGGCTGGTCAGTGTGAGATCGGTGTTGGCGCCAACACCCTGACCGCCAAAGCGGACGAAGTACAGATTCTTAAGTACTGCGTACACAATGTGGCTCACGCTTACGGCAAGACAGCTACTTTCATGCCTAAGCCGCTGATCGGTGATAACGGCTCTGGTATGCACGTGCACGTATCCCTGGGTAAAGACGGCAAAAACCTGTTCGCCGGTGACGGCTATGCTGGTCTGTCTGATGAAGCGTTGTATTTCATTGGCGGTATCATTAAGCATGCCCGTGCGCTGAACGCATTCACCAATGCGTCCACTAACGCTTACAAGCGTCTGGTGCCCGGTTTTGAAGCGCCGGTAATGTTGGCCTACTCTGCCCGTAACCGTTCTGCATCCATCCGCATCCCGTTTGTGAACAGTGCTAAGGCCCGTCGTGTGGAAGCGCGCTTCCCTGACCCGTCTGCCAACCCGTACCTGTGCTTTGCTTCCCTGCTGATGGCTGGCTTGGACGGCATCAAGAACAAGATGCACCCTGGCGATGCCATGGACAAAGATTTGTATGATTTGCCGGCTGAAGAAGCAAAAGACATTCCTACCGTGGCTCACACTTTGACCATGGCCTTGGATTGTCTGGAAGAAGACATGGACTTCCTGACCGAAGGTGACGTGTTCACCAAGGATATGCTGGAAGGCTACATCGAGCTGAAGCGTGCCGAGGTTGAGCGTCTGAACATGACCCCGCACCCGGTTGAGTTTGATATGTACTACTCTTGCTAATGCCTTCGGGTCGCTAGCAGAACAGAGCCTCCGCTTGTCGGGGGCTTTTTTTTGCCTGGAATAAAGGCGGCGGTTTTGTGCACTCCCCCCTTTTCTGAGCGGTCGAGTCAGGCCAGAATCAAGGGCAGATATGGAGATAATAATGAAAAAGTCGCTAATTTCGTTTGTTGTGCTGGCCTTGGTGTCTGGGGTGAGCTTGGCCTCCATGGCGGAAAACGCAGGGAGTGTCAGCGAGGGGAAGGAGCCTGATGCGCCTGCGTCGAAGATTTATCGAACCACCGACGAAAAAGGTAATGTGGTGTTCTCCGACCAGCCGGCGCAGAACCGCCACTCAGAAGAAGTGAAGCTGAAAACCACTAATACGGTGCCGATTAAGACGGTGGAAATGCCGCAAGCCGCTGCTCAGCCTGAAGAGGCTAAAACAGGAGGCCAGGCCGGGGAGGGTTATAGCTCGCTGGCCATTACCGCGCCGGAAAGTGGTTCTACTCTGCGTAACCCTGCAGATGCGGTATATGTGTCTGTGAGTTTACAGCCCGGTCTAAAGACGGGAGATAGATTGGTGCTGATCGACAACGGTATCGAGCAGCCGGCCATGCAGCTCGATGCTCCGGATCGCGGTGAGCACACCCTTATCGTTAAGGTGGTCGGGGAAGATGGAGAGCCCCGGATTACTTCCGAGCCGGTGAAGCTTTACATACACCGCAGCACGGTCGGCGATTTCCGTAACTCTGCAGGTGGCGGCAGTAACGGTGGTGCTGCGCAAGCGGGTGGTGCAGCCGATCGTGGCGGCGCGGCGAATGTGGGGGGTAGTGCCTCAACTGGGGGCGCTGCCAATGTGGGCAGTGGAGCAGATCGGGGCAGTGCTGCTCGGCCCGCTAAACCGAATCGGAGCATTCTCAGTAACTAAATATGCACCCACATGGTGCAATACGGCCTGTCATCCCTTTAAACTCATCAACGACAAGCGCTTGCGCTTGCGTCATAGGCTGCTGGCTGACGTTTTTTATGGCGACTGAGCAGATGGCCTGATAATTGCTTATGCCCTGTTATGGGCCAATTTTTGATGAGTGACATTACGTTGCACAAACGACTACTGGATCACCTGCGTACTGCGGTGATCATGCTGGACGAAGCCCTGTGTGTGCGCTACCTGAACCCCGCGGCGGAAATGCTGCTGGCCACCAGCGCGAGCCGTGCGCTGGATCAGCCTTTGCCTGATTATTTTTTCGACGATGAAGAAGCGCGCCTGGCTATTCAGCAGTGCATTGATGAAGAGCACCCGTTTACCCAGCGTGAAGCACGGTTGTCGGTGGCACCGGGCCACGAAATTGTGGTGGATTACTCGGTCAGCCCCATCAACGACCCGGGACAACCGCTGTGTTTGTTGATGGAGATGCAGTCGCTGGATCGCCTGTTACGCATTGGTCGTGAAGAAGCGTTGATTCATGCCCACCAAGCCACCCGGGCTCTGGTGCGTGGCGTGGCCCACGAAATCAAAAATCCGCTGGGAGGGATTCGTGGTGCCGCCCAGTTGTTGGAGCGGGCACTGCCGAGTCCGGACCTGACTGAATACACCAGAGTTATTATCGATGAAGCCGATCGGTTGCGTTCGGTAGCGGATCGCATGCTTGGCCCGCGTAAACCCCCCGAGTTCCGGGCAGTGAATGTGCACGAGTGCCTCGAGCATGTGCGTCAGTTGCTGCTGGCGGAATACCCCAAAGGGATAGCTATCTGGCGAGATTACGATATTAGTTTGCCGGATGTGATTGCCGATCGAGATCAGCTAATTCAAGTGTTGCTCAACCTTATTCGCAATGCCTCCCAGGCGTTGCTGGAGTCACAGACTCCTGAGCCTCGTATCACTATGCGTACCCGTGTGTTGCGGCAGTTCACCATCGGTGCACAGCGTCATCGACTGGTGCTACGCATGGATATTATCGATAACGGTCCGGGGATCACCGAAGAGGTACAGGAGACGATGTTCTATCCCATGGTTAGTGGCCGTGCTAATGGCACGGGGCTGGGCTTGTCCATTGCGCAATCCATTATTAGTCAGCACCAAGGGCTGATCGAATGCGAAAGCCAGCCAGGCCAAACTGTATTCAGCATTTTGCTGCCCATGGAGCAGCTGGATGAAACCAACACAGCGTAATTGCGCGGCTGTGATCAGATTGTTGTCATACACGCCGGCCGCTAGTGCGGAGGTGATAGAAATTACAGGAGTAGCAGGTCATGAGTGTCAGTATTTGGGTTGTGGATGATGACCGCTCGATTCGCTGGGTGTTGGAAAAGGCGCTGGGCCAGGAAGGCTATGCGGTGACCTGCTTTGAGGATGCGGATGAGGCGCTCAACACCCTGGAGCAGGGAGGGCAGGAGCCAGAAGTGCTTATCAGTGATGTGCGCATGCCGGGCACCGACGGTTTGCGGATGCTGAAAATCCTGCAGCGTAAAAACCCAGACTTGCCGGTAATCATCATGACCGCTCACTCCGATCTGGATTCCGCTGTGGCTTCCTACCAGGGTGGCGCGTTTGAATACTTGCCCAAGCCGTTTGATGTGGATGAAGCGGTGGCGTTGGTACGTAGAGCGATCAAGCACCGGGAAGAATCCCGTGGCGATTTTCCTGAACCGATAGAAGAAGCGCCCACCGAAATTATTGGTGAAGCGCCGGCCATGCAGGAAGTCTTTCGTGCCATCGGTAGGCTCAGCCATTCCAACGTGACGGTGCTGATCAATGGACAGTCCGGTACCGGTAAAGAGCTGGTTGCCCGCGCCTTGCATCGTCATTCCTTACGACGGGAAAAGAATTTCGTCGCCTTGAATATGGCGGCTATTCCCAAGGACCTGATCGAATCAGAGCTGTTTGGCCATGAGAAAGGCGCTTTTACTGGCGCTAACAATCAGCGGGTGGGCCGTTTTGAACAGGCTAACGGAGGCACCCTGTTTCTCGACGAAATCGGGGATATGCCACTGGAGGCTCAAACACGTTTGTTGCGGGTACTGCAGGAAAGTGAATTCTACCGCGTCGGCGGAACCACGCCGATCCACGTGGATGTACGCATAATCGCAGCCACCCACCAAGATCTGGAAAAACTGGTGAAGGATGGCGACTTCCGTGAGGATTTATTTCATCGCTTAAACGTTATCCGCATTCATATTCCCCGCATGGCCGAGCGCCGCGAGGACATCCCGCGATTAGCCAATTATTTCCTTCAGCGAGCGGGAAGTGAATTGGGGGTAGAGCCGAAAATTCTTCATAAGGACACGGAAAAATATCTTGCTGCTCAGGCTTGGCCGGGCAACGTGCGGCAGCTGGAAAATACTTGTCGTTGGTTAACCGTGATGGCTTCTGGTCGAGAAGTACTCGTGGATGACCTTCCGCCAGAGTTGAAAGAGGCTGGTCCAGCGAAAGGCGCCGATATTAGTGGTGACTGGCTCAAGTCTTTGCGCAACTGGGCCGACCGTGCGTTGTCTCAGGGTGAGCGAAATATTCTTGAACAGGCCGTGCCCGGTTTTGAGCGCACCATGATCGAAGTGGCTTTACAGCATACCGGTGGTCGTAAACGCGACGCAGCGGCGCTGTTGGGTTGGGGTCGAAATACGCTGACGCGTAAGATTAAAGAGCTGGACATGGAAAGCCAGCTTCAGGGGAATGATGAGGACTAAAAAACGGACACATATTATGTGCCGGTCTTCAGGTTGTTTATTTTCCAGCCGCCGTTCAGCTGCCAGTGACTGTCCATTTGGTAGCTCTCGGCATCCTCAGGAAACACATTTTTTCCACCCCAGGCCTGCACGGTAAATTGTACGCGTGCTTGTTCCTGTGTCACCGGGTCCAGTGCAATATTGATGCGTGTGAATGAGATGTTGCGGTTTGGGTAGCGGAAAAAAATCGACTAGGGTGCGTTGAATTTCCTTGCGTCTCAGCGTTCGCCCGCGTCGCTCCACGGTAATGTTATCGGCCACTAGGCCCATTATTGTGCTGGTGTCGCCTTCTTCAATGCCCTGTTTTATCTCTGCCAGTGCTTTGCTGATGGCCTGCTCTGGTAGAGCGTTGTCACAGGCGGCCAGCAGTCCTTGCAGCAGTACTAGCAACAGGTATGCTAAACCCCTTCTTTTGCTCAGAACTTCCATCATGGCGTTATTCCCTTATTTGGATGCTAACCGGCAGTTTTATCTTCCCGTAGGCGAGGGGCATCAACTGTATGTGGAGGAAAGCGGCAATCCACAGGGCCGCCCGGTAGTCGTGCTGCATGGTGGGCCTGGTGGCGGTTGCTCCCCAGCGTTGCGGCGTTTTTTTGATCCGCAAAAATTTCGCATTATTCTGTTTGATCAGCGTGGTTCCGGTCAAAGCCGGCCGCTGGGTTCTATCGATAATAATACCTTGAGCCATTTGCTATTGGATCTCGAAAAGATTCGCCAAGCGTTACATATTGAGCGTTGGATGGTGTTTGGTGGCTCCTGGGGAGCAACACTGGCACTGGCGTATTTGGCGGCGTTCCCGCAGTACATTACGGCAATGGTGCTGCGGGGTATTTTTCTTTGTCGAGAGCGGGACTTGGACTGGCTCTACACTAGCAAAGGTGCTGCGCGTTTGTTCCCGGAAGCCTGGCAAGCGCTGGAGCAGCAAGCGCCTCCCGGCAGTGGCCATTTGCTTGAACGTTATTATCAGGGACTACAGGGGGATGATGCGCATCGCTATGCGCGGGCATGGTGTAACTGGGAATCGACACTAGCCCTGATGCCCACCCAGCCGCCTGGGGCGGGTAGTGATGGCGAGCTGTGCATGGCGAGGCAAGAAACCCATTATTTTCTTGCCGGCGGTTTTATTGAGCGCCCCTTGTTAGAGGTCTGTGCAGGGAGCCAGGTGCCGGTGGAAATTGTGCATGGGCGCAGGGATTTCGTCTGTCCGCCGGAGCAAGCACTAGCATTGCATCAAGTGTTGCCCAATAGCGAGCTTAATTGGGTTGACAGGGGTGGACACTCTTCCATGGATCCGGGGGTGGCGCAGGCTCTGGTTAACGCGGTAACCCGACTGGATCGGAGGGCGAAGCAGTGAAAGTATTAATGCAGCGAGTTAGTGAAGCCCATGTGGATGTGAGCGGTAGAACCGTGGGGGCGATTGATAATGGTTTGTTATTGTTCATTGGTATAGAAAAGCACGATGGCACCGCTTTAGTGGACAGGATGGTTGAACGCATCATTGGCTATAGAGTTTTTGCGGACGAGCGAGGGAAAATGAATTGGGATGTGCGCGATGCGGGTGGGGCGTTACTGGCTATTTCTCAGTTTACTCTCGTTGCGGATACTCGAAAGGGGCGTAGGCCGAGTTTTAGTAGTGCGGCAGATCCCGTTTTGGCAAGGCCATTATACGAGCACTGTGTAGCACAATTGAAGGCTCATGGTCTGCCTGTGGCCACAGGGGTTTTTGCCGCTGAGATGCAGGTTTCTTTGGTTAATGATGGCCCTGTTACCTTTATGCTTGAGATGTGATTTATTATGGATCCGCTTGTTGCAAAGCCGTCTCCCTTGTTTATGATGAATTGAGTTGCCTCAAAATGGTAACGGGGAACGCGTTGTCGGCATAGTGTCGACGGTCGTTGTGGCCGGTCAGCATGATCGCCGCATCCCCAAGGAAGACACATAAAAACTTGGAGGAATTCAGGATGAAAAAAACACTTATCGCTGCTGCGCTGCTGGGCGCTTCAACATCTGCCATGGCTGTTGCACCGGGTGGTCCGGGCTGTGGTTGGGGCAACATGCTGTTTGAAGGCAAATCCGGCATGCCAGTACACTTTCTGGCTACTACTGTGAATGGTACATCGGGTAATGCTACCTTCGGCATGACTTCTGGTACTAACGGTTGTGATACCAATGGCTCTCTGACCTATAGTGGCCAGAGCCTGCTGGGTATGACTGGCGTGATGGAAGAAGTGGCTCAGGACATGGCTACCGGTGAAGGCGAAGCCCTGACCGCGCTGTCTGTTTCTATGGGTATTCAGACTGAAGATCGTGCACGTTTTAATGCGTTGATGCATGACAACTTCGCGGCAATTTTCCCGAACCAGGACGTGACTGCTGCTGAAGTCATGGCCAGCATTACCGAGGTGATGCAGCAAGACCAAGCGCTGTCCAAGTACTTGGCATAATCGGCCAAAAAGACCGAGACAGAACCCCGCTTTTGGCGGGGTTTCGTTTTTCTGATCCTTCTTTTCTGACATTCTTGTCAGCTTGCTAATTTAGACGGATGAATCCGGATGCGCACTGGCCTTTTCTGTGTGCTGCTGTGCTGGTTTGTGCCGGCGTTTGCTGCAACTTCTTCCTTTTCTACGCTGGCAGACATGCCCCGCTGGCAGGCGTTATTGCATATCAATCCTGGTGCTACCCTGCGTGACAAGCACCAGAGTTACGTGGATGACGACCGCTTTTTTTTGGCTGACTCAGGGAAGATAGATCCGCTAGCGGAGCTGGAAGCGACTGAGCAGGCTCTTCGCCCAGCCGGGGCGCCTGCGCGATGCCGTTTCCCTGCGCGTTATCGTTTCTTATCCGAAAAACTGGGTTGGCAGAATGAGTCGCCGTTTTCACACTGCGATGATTACAATGAATGGCGGGATGCGATTCATGCTAACCGTGCGATGTTGGTTTTTCCTGCCGCTTATTTGAATAGCCCTTCATCCATGTTTGGGCATACCTTGCTGCGACTGGATCAGGGCGAAGACAGTGCCGTCTGGTTGTCATGGGCTGTCAATTTCGGGGCGGTTTCATCCGACTCCGATAACTCTTTTTTCTATATTTATCGCGGTTTGGCGGGCGGTTATCCGGGTCGCTTTGCGCTGGTGCCCTATGTGCAGAAAATTCAGGAATATTCGCACATGGAAAACCGGGATATGTGGGAATACACCCTGGATCTGGATCAGTCTGAAATCGACTGGCTGATCGATCATCTCTGGGAACTCAAAGAGATCAATTTTGATTACTACTTCTTTGATGAGAATTGCTCATTTCGTTTGCTTGAGCTGGTGGAAGTGGCACGCCCGGGCTCCGGGTTGTTAAGTGAGTTGAGGTTTGCCGAAGTGCCTGTCAACACAGTGCGAGCGCTGGATGAGCGGGAGATCATTAGCCGCCGGTATTATCGGCCTTCCAAGTCTGTTGAGCTGGATAATCTGCGTCTGCAGCTCAATGCTTCCCAGCAAAAACTGGCAAGAGCGCTGGCCGATGATCCCGGCCTGGCCAAGTCGTCAGCTTTTTTGGCTGAACCTGCAGAAACACGAGCGATTATGGCGGCGGTGGCTTATCGCTACATCAGGCTTACCCACCGCAAGGAACAGCGAACGCCAGTGGTGGCGAAACGCTCGTTTACGCTGCTGACTCTAATCAATAGTCTGCCGGCAGTGCCGGTGCCTGAAACCGAGCACCCCGAGCCACCGGAAAAGGGGCATGGCACCCAGATGTTGGGCGTTAGCGGTGGCCAACGTGAAGGTGAGCTGGATTTTGGTGAGCTGACCTACCGGTTGACCTACCATGATTTGCTCGACAACCAATACGGCTTCCTGCGTGGCGCACAGATCGAAGGGTTGGATATGACTCTGCGCAGCACTGAGTCTGGCCAGGTCAAGTTGGAAGAGCTGGATGTGGTCAGTATTCGGTCCCTAGCGCCACGAAATCGCTTCATGAAGCCATTAAGCTGGTATGTAGAGGGAGGTTTGGAGCGGACTTGGGCGGGGCGTCGCCGGTTGGTGCGCTATATGCAAGGAGGTGCTGGCGGAAGCTGGCTGTGGAGGAACTGGCAGCCGTATCTGTTAACCAGCGTGCGAATGGAGAATAATAGCGAGTTCGGCACCTTCCTGACCCCGGGGGCCGGTCTAGACACGGGTATTGTTTATCACCGTGGCGACTGGCAGTGGCAGTTAGGCGGAGTGGGGCACTATTTCACCAACGATGAATATCGATACACCTCCCAGTTTGCGGTGCAGTGGGCAATGACCCGCCAGCATGGCTTGCGCGCTTCTCTTGCGCGTGAGAACCGCAGGGGCGGTTATGATGATGAGTTCAAACTCCAATGGCGATGGTATTACGATTAAGCACAGCGCTGCTGCTGAGCCTGCTGCTGGTAGGGTGTAGCAAGCTGTTTTTCTACCCCATGTCTGCGTGGGTGCAGAACCCAGAAAACCAAGGGCTGGAGTACGAGGATATTGTGCTGATACACCCGCGCGGTATGCGTATTCATGGCTGGTGGTTGCCGGCGGCCAATGATGCCCCAGCCCGTGGCACGGTCTATTTCCTGCACGGTAATGCCCAGAATATCAGCACTCACTTGGCCAACGTGCAGTGGCTGCCGGCGCAGGGCTATAACGTATTTTTGCTGGATTACCGAGGTTATGGGTTGTCGGAAGGCAAGCCGCGTTTGCCGGAAGCGCTCGATGATGTGCAGTTGGGCCTGGATTGGCTACGCCATGCCAAACGCACGGAGGGTGCGCCGTTGGTCGTGTTCGGGCAGAGCCTGGGCGCGTCCATGGTCGCTAGCGTTTTGGGTGAAAAAGGCAACGCTGGTGCGGCGGACTGTGTGATCCTGGAGGCCGCGTTTGCCAGTTACCGGGATATTACCAGCGATGTAATGAAACGTAGTTGGCTGCTGTGGCCATTACGTTGGATGGTGGTCCCTGCAATGCCTGATCGTGAACTGGACCCGGAAGTACGAGTGGCCGGCATTAAGCCAACGCCTTTGTTGGTGATGCATAGCGTGGACGACCCCGTGATTCCCTATGCTCACGGTGAGCGGCTTTATGCGGCCGCACAGCAACCCAAAACCTTCCAAAAACTGCGTGGAGGCCATACCGAAAGCTCTCGTGACCCGGCGGTGCAGCAGCGGTTGGTGGATTTTATGCAGGATAATGATTGTGCCGCTAAGGTGGCGGAAGTCGAACAGCCGGTGGCGCCATCAGACGATGAATCTCCCCCGGAGTTGTTTGTGCCTCTTCCCGCTCCCGACAAAGGGTATCGGTTCTAGTCTTGCGTTTGAAAAAAGCGTGTTGCGCGTAGTGAATGGCGAGGGTTGTCGAGATGCTCGCAGGCCAGCCAGCATCATTATCGTCTCACATTCTGAGGACCGATTTACACCCTCGAGTTTTTTGTGACGTTGGCTAGGCGGGGGCTAAATACGGTCTGCACCAGCACCCAGCACCCAGCACCCAGCACGCGCTGTGTTGGATGGCTTTACTCTGGCGGGGCCGATGCTTGTTTTTTTATCATTCGGGCTGCGAGCAGGCCCATCTCGAAAAGAAACCACATGGGGATCGCCAGCAGTGTCTGGCTGATGATATCCGGTGGTGTCAGCAGCATGCCGATAACGAAACAGCCCACCACCACATAGGCGCGAGCCTTGCTTAGCTTTTCCACCGTGGTGGCGCCAGTGCTCACCAGCAGTACGATGGCGATGGGTAGTTCAAAGGCTAGCCCGAACGCCAGAAATAACGCCAGCACAAAATCCAGATAGCTACTGATGTCGGTGGTCACAGCCACGCCTTCCGGAGCAATGGCCGTGAAGAATTGGAACATCAACGGGAATACCACGAAATAGGCGAAGGCCGCGCCACCGTAGAACAGCAGCACGCTGCTGGTTAACAAGGGAATGGCCAATTTCTTTTCATGCTTGTATAGGCCCGGTGCCACGAAAGCCCAAGCCTGATGCAATAAGAACGGCATGGCAGCAAACACGCTTAAATACAGTGTTAGCTTGAATGGGGCCAGAAAAGGCGAAGCCACGCCGGTGGCTATCATGTTGGTGCCGGATGGCATGGCGTCCATTAGTGGTTTTGCCACCAGGGTATAGAGTTCACGGGAAAACGTGAACAGGCAAAGGAAGACGATAAAAATAACCACCATGGCCTTGAGTAGGCGGTTGCGCAGCTCCAACAGATGGGCAATCAGCGGCTGGCCGGCGTCATTGCTGGCATCAGTCATGGCGGCGGGAATCCTGGTCATGGTTATTTTTATCGGCGCTATCTTTGTCGCTGGGACTTTCGTCGTTATTCAGCGCGGCCGATAGGGGCTTGTCGCGAGGGGTTCGTGAGCGAGCGATCTGCTCCGGGCTCAGTAGGCTGTCTTTGGCCTCACGGATGCTGTCTTCATCCAGCCCCATCTGGCGCATCTGTTTTTCCATACGCTCTTGCATATCTTGGGTGATGGTTTCACGTTCCAGCTCGCTTTTTAGATGATTGAGCGTGGAGCGGGCACGGCCGATCCAGTGACCGAGGGTTCGGGCGACGGTAGGGAGCCGCTCCGGCCCCAGTACCACTAGGCCAATAATGAAAATCAGGGTGAGTTCGGTAAAGCCGATATCGAACATCGTATCCTCGGTTTGGCAGGATCTTGCCTAGGCTGTGCCGCCGGTAATGGGCGGCAGCTATCAGGCTTTGTCCTTTTCCTGTTCGGCTTTTTGCTCGGCGTCTTGCTTATTCTGGGGCTGATCGTCGTCAGCCAAGCGTTTATGGTCCTGCTCGTCTTCGCCATCTTTCATGGCGCTTTTGAAGCCTTTCACCGCGCCGCCCAAATCACCGCCGATGTTGCGTAGTTTTTTCGTGCCGAATAACAGGACCACGATGGCCAGGAGAATCAATAGCTGCCAAATGCTGATACCGGAAAACATGGAATTTCTCTCCGAAAAAGTTAAGGGCCGCGTTAGCTACGTTAGTGCTTACCGCTGCGTGCGGCTTTCTCATCATGGCCGGACAGGCCAAAACGTCGTTGTAGTTCTGCCAGGACTTTGTCTGGGTGTTCGCCCAGTTTGGCCAACATTACCAGGGAGTGGAACCATAAATCGGCAGTTTCGCTGATCAGTGCCTGATGCTCGCCGCTGACTTCCGCATCTCGGGCCGCAAGGATGGTTTCTATCGCTTCTTCGCCGACTTTTTCCAGGATTTTGTTGAGGCCCTTGGCATACAGGCTGGCCACATAGGAGCTGTCCGGATTGGCGCCCTTGCGTGACTCCAGAACCTGATGCAGCTCACTGAGTATGTCTGACATAGTGTATTCCTTATTGCCCAACCCGGCAGGGGGATGAGTTTATCAGGGTGCGTAAAAGGGCCATAGGCTCTTTTTTCTGATGTGTTGTTGCTAGCGGCGCCAGCTCCAGCTGCCCAGAATGGCCGCAGCACCGCCCAAGGCCCAGCTGTAGGGGTTGGCCAGCCATAGGGCCGCGCCGGCACAGCCCAGCGCGACGAGGCCGGCAAACAGCTTTTGACGGTGACGCACTAGCTGCTGCTCGAAACGGGCTTCCTGGCGATCTTGCTGGTAGGGCAGGTTTCGCAGGCTTTCCAGCCCGTCGCGCAGCAGGTCGGGCATGTCTGGAAGTTGAGCGGACCATTCCGGTAGGCGGTTTTGTAGTTTCTTCAGGGTGGCGCTGGGGCCGTACTCGGCCAGCATCCACGCTTCCAGCAGTGGGCGCCCGGTGCTCCAGATATCCAGCTGCGGGTAGATGCTGCGCCCCAGCCCTTCGATATGCACCAAGGTTTTCATCAGAAGGATGTACTGCACCGGCATTTCGATATGGTAGGTACGCGCCATATCAAACAGCTTCATTACTAGGGGCGCGAATTCCAGCTGGTCAAGCTGGGCAGAGCGAACCGGCTCGACGATGTCGATTACCGCCCGTTCGAACCGGGAGCGGTCGATGGGGGCGGTATTCCAGCCGGCGCGAATAACCGCATCGACTAGGGCGCTGTAGTCTTCGCGCATTACCGCCAACACCATGCGCCCGAGGATGTTCAAATCGTCTTTGGACAAGCGCCCAGCGATGGCAGCGTCTATTGCCATGTACTGGGGCGATTCAGGATGTTCCGGGTTGACGAAAATATTTCCCGGGTGCATGTCTGCGTGGAAGAAATTGAAGCGGAATACCTGGGCGAAGAAAATCTCCACGCCCCGTTCGGCCAGCACTTTCGGGTCGATACCCGCGGCCTTAATGCGCTCGATATCATTCACCGGAATACCATGGATGCGATCCATGATGATTACGGTCGGGCTGGACAGTTCCAGATGTATGGCCGGGATGTGCAGCAGTGGGCTGAACAGAAAATGCCGGCGCATGGTTTCGCTGTTGCGCGCTTCGGCGGCCAGATCTAGCTCGCCAAGGAGGATCTCTCGGTAGTCCTGCACCACTCGGACCGGGCGGAAATAGCGAGCATCACGCCATAGGCGTTCCAGCCAGCGTGCACCGAATGCCATGACTTTCAGATCCCTTTCCACCACCGGGCGGATTGTAGGGCGCAGCACTTTGGCAACCACTTGCTGGTCGTTGTGCAGGGTGGCGGCGTGTACCTGCGCGACCGAGGCTGCGGCTATAGGCGTACTATCAAAGTCACGGAATACTTCATCCAGCGGTTGGTGCAGGCTGGCTTCCACCAGGGCCCTGGCCTGCTCGCCGTCGAATGGGGCAACCTGATCTTGCAGACGGGCAAGGGCGGCGACCCACTCCGGCGGCAGCATGTCTTGCCGGGTGGCCAGCAGTTGGCCGAATTTGATGAAAATCGGGCCTAGTTGCTCCAGGGCTTTCTGTAGACGCTCCCCTTCGCTTAGGTGGCCGGTGCCGAGCCAGCTTGCAGGCACCAGATATTGGAAAATAAGCAATAACCCCTTGGTGGGGTGTGGGGGAAGCAAGGATATTAGCCGGTAGCGGCAGATCACATGGATCACCACCAGCATACGGGTAATCGGCGGCATTAGTGTGGTGAGCTCCCGGAATCCTGTGGCGAGGAGGGTGATGAGGAAGTCGAGCGGCTTCTTAACCGTTGAATGCGAGCGTCCAGGCGGTCCACATCCATACGCAGTTCATCCACGTCTTGGCCGAATTCGTAAACGTCACGGCGACGGGGGGTAAGCCCGGATTCGTTGCCGACATAATCGCCTAGCTGCTCGGTCAGACGGGAGGCCGCTTGTTTGGCCCAGCCGAACAGGCGCCGAGCACTGTAATCCAATTGCTGTGCCAATTCTGATCCGGTAATCGGCTCCAGGATGGCGCCCCAATCGATCTGCAGATCGTTGGCAATCTGCTGCAGCTCCTGTAGGAAATCACGGTTGCCATTGATATTCACGGGGCCGCCAATAACGCCGGGGCGGGTTTTCCAGTTGAGCAGTAGCGAGGCCAGATCCATGGGGCTGCCTTTCACCGCCACATCCGGGGTGGCATCACTGCGGTGGTAGAGCTCCACGCCGTCTTCCACGATTAACCCGTAGATGGCCACGGGGGGCAGTGTGGCCTCAATGGCAATAAGCCGGCCGGCGTGTACGGCCAGCCGCTCTGCGCTGGCGGGGTCAGATCGCAGGGCCGTGTTGATGGCTCGCTCCACGGTGGCCAGGGCGGTGGTAGAGAGCAGCCCGGGAGAGCGTGACTGGTCTTTCAGGCTCAAAATTTGAATCCTCTGTGCAGGGCCACGATGCCGCCAATCATGTTGAAGTATTCGGTGCGGGCAAAGCCAGCGTTGTCCATCATGCCCTGTAGGGTATCTTGGTCTGGGTGCATGCGAATGGATTCGGCCAGGTACTGGTAGCTGTCGGGGTCGTTGACGATGAGCTTGCCCAGTTTGGGCCAGACAGCAAAGGAATAGGCGTCGTAGGCTTTGGCTAGGTGCTTATTGGTGGGGGTGGAAAACTCCAGCACCAGCAGGCGCCCGCCGGGTTTCAGGACCCGCAACATGGAACGCAGGGCGGCGTCTTTATCGGTGATGTTGCGAAGGCCGAAGGCAATGGTGATGCAGTGGAAACTGTTGTCTTCGAACGGCAGGCACTCGCCGTTAACCTGAGTGACTTGAGTGTTGTGGCTGCAGCCAGCATCGAACAGGCGGTCGCGGCCCACGTCTAGCATCGCGTCGTTGATATCAGCCAGCACCACTTGGCCGGTTTCGCCAACCAGCCGGGAAAATTTGATCGCTAGATCGCCGGTACCGCCAGCAAGGTCGAGCACTTTGTGGCCCGGACGAATGCCCGCGAGCTCAATGGTCATGCGCTTGAGAATGCGGTGGCTACCCATGGAGATCAGGTCATTCATGACATCGTATTTGCCCGCCACCGAGCGAAATACGCCTGCCACTTTCTGTTGCTTTTCCTGCCATGGCACTTGTTGGTAGCCGAAGTGTGTGACCTTGTTATCGTCGGACATATCAATTCTCGAAAGGCGATGGGTGACAGGCGAAAACCTTTCCCATAATGGCTTCTTCCCGGGCGGCCAGCTGTTCAAGCAGCAGCCCCACACTGGGGACGGGTTTCATCACTCGGAAACTGCGATCCATGAAATCATACAGGTTCGCAAAGCCTGCCGCATGGGCCGGTTTGCGGACCATTCTGAAGGTGGCGTGGAGCATCCGCGAGCGGATATAGCGATCCAGCCGATGACCCAGTTCGGCTACCAGTTGTAGCTGCCGCTGACGGTCGTCATGGTGGGTCGGCTGGCGGAATCCAGCCAAGTAGATGGTTTCATCAATGGGCTGGTCGAGTTGGTCGCCGAGGATGTCGGTGACCGCCTCGTCAAGTTCCTGGGTGAGAATGGCGGCTTCCAATGCCGCGGCGGAGGTGGCCATGACCTTGTCGGGCAGTAGTTTCATCGCCTTGGGCAAGGCCCGGTGGACTTCCCGCGCCACCGGCAGTAGTTCGCGGCCACCGTAGACGTCTTCTAAAAGGAAACGGACTCCCTCGGCGGTTACCGGGTCATCGAGAAGGTGGGCATGGGTGCGCGTGAGGCGCTCTGCCTGCCAATTCTGCAGGCGCCGCAGTCGGGTTAGAAATAGGGCATCGTCGCCATGCTGGCGCAGGGCAAAAAAACGGTCGAGATAGTGTTGTAGTTGTTGGCCGGCGGTCATGGTTTTCCCTCCGGCACGGATAATAGCAAAGTGAGACGCCGGCAGGCACCACGCATCACACTGGCACGCTAAAAAGGGTGCGACATGATGCGTGGTGCCTGCTGCGGTTACAGAATATACCGGCTCAGATCTTCGTCATCGGCCAGCTCTCCCAGGTAACGGTCGACAGCCTCTGCGTCCAGTACCAGCGGCTTGTCGTGATACTGGGTGGCGAGAGAGTCGGCGTCAAAGCTGATTTCTTCCAGCAGCTTTTCCAGCACCGTGTGCAGGCGACGCGCGCCGATGTTCTCGGTGCGTTCGTTGACCTGCCAAGCCACTTCCGCAATGCGGCGGATGCAATCGTCGGTGATCTCCAGATTCAGCCCCTCGGTTTCCAGTAGCGCCTTGTACTGTTCGGTGAGTGAGCATTTTGGCTCGGTGAGGATGCGCTGGAAATCGTCCGGGCTCAGCGGGCTTAGCTCTACGCGGATGGGCAAGCGGCCTTGCAGCTCGGGGATCAGGTCGCTGGGGCGAGACAGATGGAAGGCGCCGGAGGCGATAAACAGAATGTGATCTGTTTTCACCATGCCGTATTTTGTGGATACGGTGGAGCCTTCGATCAAGGGTAGCAGGTCGCGCTGTACCCCTTCGCGAGAGACGTCGGTACCGCCGCCTTCGCCGCGTTTGGCCACCTTGTCGATTTCATCGATGAAGACGATGCCGCTGTTTTCCACCGCGTCGATGGCCTGCACTTTTAGTTCATCTTCGTTGACGAAGCGGGCGGCCTCTTCGTCGCGAATCAGGCGATAGGCTTCGCGAACTTTGAGTTTCTGGCTCTTGCGCTGCTGGTTGTTGCCCATTTTGGAAAACATCTGCTGCAGCTGGCTGGTCATTTCTTCCATGCCTGGGGGCGCCATGATATCGATGCCGGCCGGGTTGCTGGCCACGTCCACGTCGATTTCCTTGTCGTCCAGCTCGCCTTCGCGCAGCTTCTTGCGGAAGATCTGGCGTGTGCTGTTGTCGGTGTTGGCGCTGCTGTCATCGGTGCGAGCCGGAGGCAGCAGAGCGTCGAGGATGCGCTCTTCCGCAGCGTCATCGGCCTGGCTGCCGACACGGGCAATTTCCTTGTCGCGCAACAGCTTGATGGCTACTTCCATCAGGTCACGGATAATGGACTCCACATCCCGGCCCACGTAGCCCACCTCAGTAAATTTGGTGGCTTCTACCTTGATGAAGGGGGCATCCGCCAGTTTGGCCAAGCGGCGGGCGATTTCAGTTTTACCTACCCCGGTGGGGCCGATCATTAGAATGTTTTTGGGCGCCACTTCGGCACGCATTTCTTCGGGCAGTTGCATGCGACGCCAACGGGTGCGTAGCGCCAGAGCCACGGCTCTCTTGGCCGCGTCCTGACCGACGATGTGGCGATTGAGTTCGGAAACAATGTCTTTGGGTGTCAGGGAAGCCATGATTAACCGTCCAGCTCTTCGAAGGTGTGGTTGTGATTGGTGTAAATACAGATATCGCCGGCAATAGTGAGCGCCTTGGCGACGATGTCTCGGGCTGGCAGATCGGTATTATCCAGCAGGGCAGTCGCGGCGGACTGGGCGAAGGGGCCACCCGAGCCGATGGCGATCAGGCCATCTTTTTCCGGCTCAATCACGTCGCCGTTGCCGGTAATAATTAGTGAACTTTCCTTGTCGGCGACTGCCAGCAGGGCTTCCAGCCGGCGTAGGGCTCGGTCGGTACGCCAGTCTTTGGCCAGCTCCACGGCGGCGCGGACTAAGTGGCCCTGGTGCTTTTCCAGCTGGGCTTCGAAACGTTCGAACAGGGTAAAGGCGTCGGCGGTGCCACCGGCGAATCCGGCAATGACTTTGCCATGAAAAAGCCGACGAACCTTGCGGGCGTTGCCCTTCATGACAGTGTTGCCCAGGCTGACCTGGCCATCGCCACCGATGACCACGTTGTTACCTCGACGAACAGAAACAATGGTTGTACCGCGATACTGCTCCACGGGAATTCTCCTTTTTACGCGTAGCAAAGGAAGTATGGGCGCAACAGGGGGATTTCAAGGAGAGAAAGCGAGATGGCGGATGCCCAATGCCGACGCGGGGCGGCATCAGGCGTTGGGCATCAAGCACCCGATGCTTTATTTTTTCATTTTGATTGGCAGAGTCTCAATGCCGTTGCTGGCCAGTTGGTCCTGGGCGCGGTGCATGGCGTTAAGGTTGTTGTAGGGGCCAATCATGACCCGGTGCCAGCTGTCGCCGCTGTCCAGATTGACTGACTGAATGTTGGCCTCGAAGCCTTTCAGAATTAGCTCGGCTCGACGGCGATCGGCATCTTCGTTGCGGCGAAAGCTGCCCGCTTGTAGCAAATATTTCTCGTTGCTATTGCGAGTGCCGGCTTCTGGCTTGCGGGTTGTTGTCGGCTTCTTGGTGGCATCCGGTTTGCTGGTGGTATGTGAGCCACTGTCGGTTTCGTTCTGTGGCACGATCACTTCCATCTTGGGTAATACCGCATAGAAGTCGAATTTGGGTGAGTCGTCACCGGATTCATTCTTAGGCCCTGGTTTTGGCTCGGCCTTGGTTTTGGCGGGTTTGTCGTTGTTGTTTGCCCCTGTGCTGCTGCCCTGTTCAATCTGGGTTTTTCCCAGGTGAAACAGGAAGGCCACAAACAGCCCGACCATGAGACCTGTAAACAACCACACCCAGCCGGGTACCTGGCGCTGGGGTGTCTTTTTGCGGGCAGGGCCGCGGCTGGCGCCGCGCCGGGTGTTCTTCGCCATTACATGCGCTCCAGTGGGCTCAGGCCCAGCAATTCCATGCCGTGTTTGAGAGTGCGGGCGGTGAGGGCGGCCAACTTAAGGCGGCTTTGCCGAATGCGGTCATCTTCGCTGCTGAGGATGGGGCAATGCTCATAGAAACTGGAAAACAGGCCGGCCACATCGTACAGGTAGGCGCTGAGCAGGTGCGGTTGGCCCTTGTCGGCTACGTTCTGCAGTACTTCACCAAATTGCACTAGGCGCGCGGCGAGAGTGTGTTCTGCGTCTTCGTTTAACAGGAAGTCGCCGCTTACGTTAGCCATGTCCAGCTCGGCCTTGCGGAATACGCTGGCTACACGAGTGTAGGCGTAAAGCAGGTAGGGGGCGGTGTTACCTTCAAAGCTGAGCATTTGTTCGAAGTTGAAGATGTAGTCGCTGCTGCGGTTTTTCGACAAGTCGGCGTATTTTACCGCGCCGATGCCCACAGAGCGGGCAATGTTGCGTAATTCTTCGTCGTCCAGCTGCGGGTTCTTTTCTTGCACTAGGGCAAAGGCCCGTTGCTCTGCTTCGTCGAGTAGGTCTACCAGTTTAACCGTGCCACCGTCGCGGGTCTTGAATGGGCGGCCATCTGGACCGTTCATGGTGCCAAAGCCCATGTGGGCCAGCTCGGTCTGTTCGGGCACAAAGCCGGCCAGTTTTGCCAAGGTGAACATTTGTTGGAAATGCAGTGCCTGGCGCTGATCGACAAAGTACAGCATGCGGTCAGCCCGCAGGGTGCTGGCGCGGTAACGCAGGGCTGCCAAGTCGCTGGTGGCATACAGGTAGCCGCCGTCGGCTTTACGCACAATCACCGGCAGCGGTTCGCCTTCCTTGTTTTTGAAGGCGTCCATAAACACACATTGAGCGCCCTGGCTTTCACTGAGCAGCCCTTTGCTGTCCAGATCTGCCACCACTTGTGCCAGATCGTCGTTGTAGGCGCTTTCGCCGTGCACGTCTGCCGGTGTCAGGCTGACGCCTAAGCGGTCGTAGATCGCTTGGCAGTGGCTTAGCGATACCTGATTAAACTCTGCCCAAAGGGTCAGGCAGTAGTCGTCGCCGGATTGCAGTTTTACCACCAGGGCGCGGGCCCGGTCGGCGAAGCTGTCGGATTCATCGAAGCGTTGTTTGGCGGCCCGGTAGAACGTTTCCAGGTTGGCCAGTTCACGGCTCAGCTCGCGCTCACCTTCTTCGGTTTTTTGCTCCTCCAGATAAGCGAGAAGCATGCCGAACTGGGTGCCCCAATCGCCCACATGATTCTGGCGAATCACGGTGTGACCGAGAAATTCCAGGGTACGCACCACGGCGTCGCCGATGATGGTGGAGCGCAGGTGGCCCACGTGCATTTCTTTGGCCAGATTGGGTGAGGAGTAGTCCACCACCACGGTTTGGGGCTGCTCTGGCCGGCTAATGCCGAGAAAGTCGTCGGCCAGGGCGGAATCCAATAGGCCGGTGAGCCAGTCATCGGCCTGGAAGAAATTGATAAATCCGGGCCCGGCGATGTCGACTTTGGCCACGGCGCTGTCGTTGGGCAGAGCGGCGATCAGCTTTTCTGCTAGATCACGAGGCTTCATGCCGGCGGGTTTGGCCAGCATCAGCGCGATATTGGTGGCAAAGTCACCGTGGCTCTTGTCCCGGGTGCGGTCAATTTGCACTGGGCGCTTGGCGTCAGCGGGCAGAGTACCGTCGGTGATCAGGGTGTCCAAGGCGCTTTCAATAAGGGATATCAGGCGTTCTTTCATGACATTCTTTTGTGGAGGGCTCTGGGCCGTTTAACTGGCCGGCGATTGTACGGGAAAAGCCATGCTTACGCATGCGCAGGATGTCTGATGGCCGACACTGCTCTGTCTGGCGTCCGTCTCCGGCGTCGCTATAACATATCAATCGGATCCACATCCACGTGCCAGCGGCATTGACGCCCCTCAGGGAGTTTGCGGGCCTGTTCCAATAGCACGTTAAGGGCTTGATGTAACGGCGCCCGTTGGCTGCATTGCAGCAGTAGCTGGGTGCGGAAACGGCCCGCACGTTTTTCCATGGGGGCGGGAATCGGGCCAAGGACGTGAACATCCTGCGGAACCGCAGTAGTGCTTAGCTGTTGCAGAAAGTTCATGGCGGTGCCCATGGACATGGCTTCGCAGCGGAACAGAGCCAAGTGCCCATGGGGGGGCAGTCCGGCCATCTGTCGTTCTTCTAGCAGGGTGGTGGCCAGTTGTGGGTAGTCGCCGCTGGCCGCTAGTTGCAGTAAGTGATGATCCGGGTGGCGGCTCTGCAGAATCACCCGGCCTTTGCCTTCGCGGCCGCTGCGGCCGGCCACCTGTAGTAGCAACTGTGCGGCCTGTTCAGGGCCGCGGAAGTCGGCGCTGAGAAAGCCAGAATCCATATCGAGGATCACCACCAAGGTCAGTTTGGGGAAATGGTGGCCCTTGGCCAGCATCTGAGTGCCGACCATGACGGCGGGCTCGCCTTTTTGGATTTGAGCCAGATGCGCATCTAAGGCGCCCTTGCGGCGAGTGGCATCCCGGTCGATGCGAATCACCGGTACCGGTAGGGACTGTTCAAGCAGCTCGGTGAGCTTTTCGGTGCCACTACCGGCTTCCTGAATGGCGCTGGAGCCGCAATCCGGGCAGCGGCTAGGCACCGGCTGTTGATAGCCGCAATGATGGCAGCGCAGGGCCCGGTCATTGCGATGCCAGGTGAGGAAGCTATCGCAACGCTTGCACTCTGCTTGCCAGCCACAGTCGTGGCAGAGAATCATGGGGGCATAGCCGCGGCGGTTGATAAACACCAGCCCCTGATTACCTGCCTCTACGCATTGTTTAAGCGCTTGCAAAGAGAGGGGCAGTAGTGGGTTGCCGGGGGGGGCTAGGCGGGCATCAACAATTTCGATGGGGGGGCGGCTCTGGGCGGTGGCGCGTTGGGACAGTTTCAGCCACTGGAAACGGCCTTGCCGAGCTAGATGCAGGGTTTCCAGTGCCGGTGTGGCGCTGCCCAGAATGACCGGGATTTCCAACTGCTGGGCGCGCCAGGTGGCCAGATCCCGCGCGTGGTAGCGGAAGCCATCTTGCTGTTTGAGGGAGCTGTCGTGGGCTTCGTCCACAATGATCAAAGCGGGGTTCAGCATGGGCGTGAAGATGGCTGAGCGAGTGCCGATGATAATGCGCGCGTGACCCTCACGGGCGGCGAGCCAGTTGTCCAGCCGTTCTCGGTCGCTGAGCCCAGAATGCAGCGTGACAACAGGCACGGCAAAGCGCTGCTTGAAGCGCTGTACCGTTTGTGGGGTCAGGCCGATTTCCGGAACCAGCACCATTACCTGTTTGCCGGCGGCCAGCAGCGGCGCCATGGCTTGCAGGTAGACTTCGGTTTTGCCGCTGCCGGTGATGCCGTCCAGCAGGAAGGGGGCGAACCCCTTGGCTTTCTGGATTGCCTGGATTGCCCCACGCTGCTCGGCGTTGGCGGCCAGCGGGGCCTGGGCCAGGGTTTCTCGTGGGACCTCAGGGCGGGTATCCACGTGAATTTGGTTTGCCCAGCTCTTTTCGCGCAGGCTGTTCAGGGCGGATGCGCTTACGTCCAGTGCCGCTAGCATGGCGCTGCTCAGGCCTTGGGGATGCTCACGCAAAATGCGCAAAGCGTCTCGCTGGCGCGGGGCGCGGCTAACTTGGTCATCGCTAACATGCTGGCCCCGTTCGCTAATCTGCCAGCGTTTCTCCAGGCTGGCTTGGGCGTCGCCGCCTTGGCGTAACAAGGTGGGGAGTGCGTAATTCAGCACTTCCCCAAGAGGGTGGTGGTAGTAGCGGGCCGCCCGCTCACAGAGCTGGTAAAGCTCATCGGGCAGAACGGGCTCTTCGTCGATCACCGCCTCTACAGCTTTCAGCTTTGGATAATCGCTGGGAGCATGGCCGTGGACAAGGCCGATGAGGGTGCGGCGCCCAAAGGGAACTTTGACTCGGCTCCCTCGGGGCGGTATCACTGTGCCGTGCAGCGCATAGTCAAAACACCCGGGTAGGGGAACGGGCAGGGCAATTTGCAGGGTATTCTTGGATGACACGGAATTTCCTGGAGCTCGCGGCGGCTTTGCGCTTGCGCAATGGGGACAAGCTGTTATGATTCGCCTTCTTTTTCCCAGGCGCAAGCCGTGTGGTGCCTGTCGTAGAGGCCGGTAGCGACACAAAATGGAGCTTAGCAATGAAAGCAGAGATTCATCCCGATTACCAGACAGCCACGTATACGTGTAGCTGTGGCAATGTCATTGAAACCCGTTCTACTAAAGGCGGTGATATGGCATTGGACGTTTGTTCTGCCTGCCATCCTTTCTATACTGGCAAGCAGAAGCAGGCTGATAGCGGTGGCCAGATCGACAAGTTCAAGCAACGTTTTGGCATGATGCGCAGCAAGAAGGACTAATAGCGCGTCGTTACAGCGCCTATTGTAAAAAGCACCCAACTGGGTGCTTTTTACGTTAAGTACTTGCGTACACAGTGTATATCCCAAAAAAGGGAAGCGGAGACCAGCATGTCCGAGGATTTAAAAACGGCGGCCCTGGAATACCACGCCAAACCGCGGCCGGGGAAAATTAGCGTCGAGGTAACCAAGCCGGCGGCGACCAGTCGAGATCTGAGCCTGGCCTATAGCCCAGGTGTAGCTGAACCGGTGCGAGAAATCGCGCGGGAGCCGGAGCTGGCCTACCGTTTTACTTCCAAGGGCAACCTGGTAGCCGTAATTAGTGATGGCACGGCGATTCTTGGTCTTGGCAATCTGGGCGCGCTAGCCTCCAAGCCGGTGATGGAAGGTAAGGGCATTCTGTTCAAGTTGTTTGCGGGTATCGATGTGTTCGATATCGAAGTGGACTCTGAGGATTCCCAGGCTTTTATTGATACGGTAATGCGTATTCATCGCACCTTCGGTGGCATCAATCTGGAAGATATCCGTGCGCCGGAGTGTTTCGAGATTGAGCGTATTCTCAAAGAACAGTGCGAAGTTCCCGTATTCCATGATGACCAGCACGGCACCGCTATTGTGGTGGGGGCAGGTTTGATTAATGCGCTGGAAATTCAAAACAAGCGTATCGAAGACATCAAGGTAGTGTGTGTCGGGGCTGGTGCGGCGGGTATTGCATCTGTGCGGTTGTTGATCGAGATGGGCGCGCGCAAGGAAAATATTCTGGTGTTGGATCGTAAGGGGGTGATTCATAGCCGCCGTGATGATCTGAACCAGTACAAGGCTGCGCTGGCCAACGATACGGATAAGCGCACATTGAACGATGCTGTGGAAGACGCGGATGTGTTCATCGGCGTTTCCGGGCCGGATATGTTGACCCCAGAAATGGTCAAGAAGATGGCTCCCAAGCCGATCATCTTCGCGTTGGCTAACCCGGATCCGGAAATTCGTCCGGAAGTGGCCAAGGCGGCACGTCCGGATGCGATTGTGGCGACGGGGCGTTCGGATTTCCCCAACCAAGTGAACAATGTGCTGTGTTTCCCGTACATGTTTCGTGGGGCTTTGGATGTGCGCTCCACGTCCATCACTGAAGAAATGAAGATCGCCGCAGTGCATGCTATTGCCGGGCTGGTGCGAACGGCGCCCCCGCAGGAAGTGCTGGATGCCTACGGTGGTGAGCCGTTGACCTTCGGGCCGGAATATATCATTCCCAAGCCGAATGATCCGCGTTTGTTGGGCAAGGTTTCTGCTGCTGTGGCCCAGGCAGCGGTGGATTGTGGTGTGGCCCGTAAGGGATACCCATCACACTACCCGCTAAACTCGCTGGACGAGATTTTCCCAGAACTTTAAGGGAGCAGTGCCAGCCATAAAAAAACCGCCTTTCGGCGGTTTTTTTATGGCTGCTCATTTCTGTTTCAGCACAGCACAGCACAGCAGAGCAGAGTTGTACGCTGCGTGCATCAAAAGATCTGTTCCGGCGCACTGTGTCCATTCGGGCCGCGAGCGGGTTCCAGTTTGGGAACCTGACTGTCAATGAAGTACTCGCGAATGGAGTCCGGATTCTCCGGCCGAGCTAGCAGGCCACTATCTGGATCGATGCGTACGGTAGCGATGCCGGAGGGTTGTTTCAGTTGGTGCTCGGGCACTCCTTTCAGGGCTGGGCCCATGTAGTCCATCCAGATGGGTAGCGCTGCCTTGCCGCCATATTCGCCCCAGCCTAGTGTGGCAGGGTTATCAAATCCAACCCAGACGGTGGCAACCAGATCCGGCGAGTAGCCGGAAAACCAGGCGTCGAACTGATCATTGGTCGTGCCGGTTTTGCCTGCCAGATCCCGGCGACCCAGACGGTTAGCCTGGTGACCAGTGCCGCGACGCACAACATCTTGGAGTATGGAGTTCATTAGCCAGGCAATACGAGCATCAACAACCCGGGGAGCCATGACCGGGGGGGGTTGCAGTGGCTCTAGAGCGTTTTCAAAGCTGTTGCTGTCATCGGTGTGACGGGTTGAGTTGTTCTCAGCTGGCGGGTTGCCGGTTGTCGGTGCCTGACAGTGGTGCTCGCAGAAGGTGATTTCCGGCGCTTTCCAAAGCACCTCTCCGTTGTCCTTTTCTATTTGCAGGATGCTCCATGGGGTAACGCGGTAGCCGCCATTGGCAAAGATGCTGTAGGCAGCGGCAATATCCATGGGGGTGACGCTGGCGCTGCCCAGTGCCAGCGAAAGATCTCGCTGGAAGGTGTCTGTCGGTAGGCCAAAACGTTTCAGTGTGCCCATGGCCTGGCTAATCCCGATTTGCCGAAGGATGCGGATAGAAACTAGGTTTAGGGAGCGATAAAGGGCTTCGCGCATGCGGATGGGGCCAAAGAATTTACCGCTGGCGCCGGTGGGTCGCCAAGCAGTTTCCAGCTTGTTGTCGTCAAAGACCACGGGGGCGTCGTTGATGATGGTGGCTGGGGTGAAGCCGCTTTCCATGGCTGAGGTATAGATGAAGGGCTTAAATACGGAGCCGGCTTGGCGCTCGCCTTGTACGGCACGGTTGAAATTGGAGGTGGAGAAGCTGTAGCCACCTTGCAGAGCAACAATGGCGCCGCTGGTCGGATCAAGGGAGACCAGTGCGGATTGAGCTCTTGGTAGCTGCGCGAGCCGCCAATGCCGATCCTCGTCATTGCCGGCTGGACGAACGTAGATGACGTCTCCCTTGCTGAGGACGTCGCTGGCCTGGGTTGGCTCCTTGCCTACATATTTATTGTTTAATTGTGGGCGAGCCCAACGGATGTCATCCCAGGCAAGTGGGCTGCGTTTGCCGTCACGGAACAGAATCTCTGCGTCTTTTTTGCCTACGGCGGTAACGATGGCCGGTTGCAGGGGGCCTATGCGTCGTTGGTCCTTGATGCGTTCAGCCCAGTTGGCCACATCAGGATTGAGGCCGGTGATGGTTTTTTCTAGTTCAGCTTCCTCGATCACCTCCGTTGTGTCGGTGCTGTCCTGCGGAGGGGCTTCGTTATCTGCATTGGATGGGGAGGGGAGGGTGGGTGCGTCACTCACATCCAGTTGTGCTAGCGGACCACGGTAGCCATGTCGTTCGTCATAGCTGTGTAAACCTTTGCGCAGGGCGTTAACGGCAGCTTGCTGGCGCTTGCTGTCCACGGTGGTGATGATGCGAATGCCGTCGGTGTAAATGTTGGCATCTACCAGCTTCATGGCCTGCAAGCGAGCCATTTCCCCTAGGTAGCTGGCGTCTACTTCCGGTGACGCTGCGTGGAAGCGGGCGCTGACTGGCGCAGCCTGCGCTTGCTCTTTCTGCTCAGCGGTAATGACGCCGGTTTCCTGCATGCGATGAAGAATCCAGTTGCGTCGTACCCGGGCGCGCTGAGGGTTCGTAATGGGGTTGTAGGCGGAAGGGGCTTTCGGCAAGCCGGCAATCATGGCCCACTGGGGCAGGCTGAGTTCGCCCACGGACTTGCCGTAGTACACCTGTGAGGCCGCTTGGGCACCATAGGCGCGGTGGCCTAGATAGATCTTGTTTAGGTAAAGCTCAAGAATCTCTTCTTTGCTGAGAACCCTTTCGATCTGAATGGCCAGTACGATTTCGTTGAACTTGCGCAAAAAACGCTGTTCACGGTCTAGAAAGAAGTTCCGGGCGACCTGCATGGTGATGGTGGAGCCGCCAGAACGAATCTCTCGGTAACGAGCAAGCTCAACGAAGGCCCGTAACAGACCTTTCAAATCGACCCCATTGTGCTGGAAAAAGCGTTCGTCTTCCGCAGCGAGTACCGCTTGGATTAGTGGTTGCGGCAGTTCGTCGAAAGTCACTGGCTGGCGACGCTTTTCGCCGTATTCTGCAATCAGCTTCATGTCGCGGCTGTAGATGCGCAGAGGGATCTGGTACTCCACCTCGCGAATCTGGTTTGCCGGGGGCAATTGTGGGGCCAAATAAAGGTAGCAGGCGGCAAGTGCCGCGAGGCCGCCACCGGCGCCGGCAATAAGGAGTAACAGCAGGTATCGGATCCAGGAGG